>Ga0116231_10000793_pt1 | contig 59617 bp, 42 predicted proteins | sample S1TSphgellanicum_2_FD_89695 | JGI IMG/M metagenome (GOLD analysis project Ga0116231, IMG submission 89695) | Host-associated microbial communities from peat moss isolated from Minnesota, USA - S1T2_Fd - Sphagnum magellanicum MG | ecosystem: Host-associated > Plants > Peat moss > Unclassified...
AAAAAAAAAAAAAAAAAAAAAAAAAAAAAAAAAAAAAAAAAAAAAAAAAAAAAAAAAAAAAAAAAAAAAAAAAAAAAAAAAAAAAAAAAAAAAAAAAAGGTCCCAGTAGTTTAACTGACATAGAAAACAAAACCCATAAAAAAACAAAGGTTCGGGCAGTGCCTAGAAACTGCCCGGACAGACAGACAAACAGATAGACAGATAGACATTGTAAATTTAATATATAAGATGGTGGAGTTGCAACATTGGTCTCTTTTTATTTGCAGGTTATTCAATTGATTGGAATGATAATGGAAAAATTGATACACAATCTTTCAATTCAATTTTGAGTGTTTAATAATGCATTTGTGTGCACATAATGTGTCGAATTAAAGGTCTTATGTGTCTAAATCCACTCATGGTTTTATTTTTGGGACTATGGGTTTTGTGGATAAAAATTGGTGCCTAAATGCATGCCTTATATTGTGTTGCATTAAATTTTTATCTTAATTTGTCACTTTAATTAGGGTTGTCAATTTTGACCCATAACTTCTAAATTAATCTATAATGGTCCTTGGAATATTGATAGAGGGTTTTGTTAATTTGAGAATGCAATATCATTAAAAAGTTATCATCACCTTGGATGGGGACAAATGGCTAAGTTCCTTGTGTCCTTTGTATATGGGCACAATTACAATATGGTATTGGTTTTTGAAACCATATGGGGTTTCAAGTACTAATTATAACTTTGTGAGGTGAATGTTAATCATACTTGTTGGCTATTCAATAGACATGTGCATTGTAAAGTTGATGGTTGCCTTTAGAGATGTGCCTTCAAGCCAATGAGACTAAAACAATCTTAGTATATAATGTGTTAATGCATTTTGTAGAAAGTATAATTTTTGAAACGTTGGAAATAGCTCAAGAAAAATGACAAATTAGAAGGTTAGTTGCATTCCACATGTTTGAAGCATTGTTTATACAAATTTGTATAAATTTGTATAATTTTGTCCACTCCAACAAGTTCAATGCATTTCACCAAAACATTACATATGTAGTGGGTATCCTTATGTTCCCCCATTATGTCGATGGCACTTAAGAATACATCCCCATTAAGACAAACAAACATCACGTTCAACAATGGATGCCTTGCAACATTGTCCTAACCATTCAAACAAATGGTAGCTCCATATTTGTGAGTGGAATTTTGTATATTCTCAACAATACGTTTGGACACAATAACCTTGGATTGCTTTAAGAAATATGTGTCAAATCCATGGTATGATGGGAGTTTATAATAGGTTTGGGACTCTGAGGTTGTTTTCACATCTTCTATAAACATCAAATGTCATGTAATGTTGAAAATGATGTTCATTTCATAAAAACAATCACCCATTTTTTGTCCAATTCTTTTTTAAAAAAAAATTCAATCCCTTTTGTAATGAGATACATCGAAAGGTTTGGGCACCATTCTTTACAAGAAAACATGGTTTTTTTGGCTAGAAAATTGACTATAAACTACTTATCTAAGCCATTTAAAGCCAAGGTAGTTTAGGTGACCAAGGTTACTTGAGTGTGAGGATTTGAATTCCTTACCTCCGTTTTGAGAAATCAAATCCTTACCATTGTATTACCACTTCAAAAGATAAAATATTTGTTCAATATATTGTAATGAATTTCATTGATTTTGTTTTGTTTTGATGTACATATTGTAATATTAATCAATAAACTTCAATTTTTTTACATTACTTATTTAGGTAATAGGTTATGCCATGTACCTAGGTACCTATTAGTTGGTAACATATATGTTCTTGAATAACATGTAATTACTTAGGCTTAATAAGCTACCTACATGCTATTAGCTTAATTTTATTATATTAATACTTATTAATAATTATGCATTATTGATTATATAATATTGATTATTGATAATTAATTAATTAATATTAATTGACATTTAATATTAATGACTGATTATTTATGATTAATTATTATTTAATATAAATTACTAGTTAATTAAATGGATAATTAGATATTGGTTATTAATTAACATTTGATTCGTGAGTAATTAATTAAAATAATAATATTAAATTATATAATAATTGTTAAATATCATCTAATTAATGTACTAAGTTTAAGTACCTATATGTGGTTAAAGGTACCATGTAGGTAGCCTATTAAGCCTCTAGGTATTTAGTAAGTGTAATATGCCTAATTTAACCAATTTTGAACTTAAGTTAGGTATATCTTTTAGGCCAAATAAACTTATAGGTTAACCAAATTAATATGGTTGATTTGATTAGATGTCAAATCAAAATGGTCAATTTGACTAATCCCTAGCCATTGAGTATGGTTGATTTTATTAGGCCTTGGTCATCTTGATAGACCTTTGCCCTTTTTGACTAGATGTTTAGTGTATCAAATGGTCAAAAAGTTCATTCTAGTTGATTGTTTTAGTAAAAAATAATTCGATTTTTCATCCACCAAACGTTTAGTCAAAATGACCATCCCCTTTGGTCAATGTGGACATTTTAGTCAAGTTGGACCTTCTAAAAGACCAAATTTTCTTGTAGTTAGGGTTTACAAGGCAATGACCCATGAAAATCCACATTCAAAACATTGATGAGTTCAAAAAGGTTAAGGTTTAAAAGATGGTGACTTGTGAAAATCCAAATTCAAAAAGCTCAAGATCTAAAATGTGCAAATTCAAGGGCACATTGAAAAGGCAAAATTGTGGCAACAACAAATAAAATTTAATGATACCATCAATAACAATCATCATAGAGAATGTGGGATGATTTTTTCTTTTGATATACATCTTCGAAATTCATGACAATGCCATGTGGGGGAATCAAACCTTAGTAAATGTTCTTTACCCATAGCAACACATGGCCTACCTACATAAGCAAATGAAGTCAATGTTCTTGAGAAAACACATGAGTTGACCTAGGAATGTCAATTTGCCAAAAGTTGGGTACCAAACAAACCATGATTATGGAAATGTTGAAAGTGCGTTCATTTTCCATGGATCCAATAACCTAAACAACTACAACCTTCAACAATTCAATATATTCTAGGATGCAATGAATCACAACTTGGCTAGTAGTTAACCCTTTCCATAGGTGGGTCAAAGGGTTTATATCATGTAAAGGCTCCATGGCAACTTGAGAATTATTTTTCATGGACAACACAAAAGTGGACCTTTACAAATCCAAAAACGTTCCATCTATAAGTGAATAAACTTGGATTTAAGGTCCTTTTACAACCAAGACCACTATTAATGTAGCCATGAATTCTTGAGAAGGAAAACGAAGATCCAACTTGCTAATTATTTACCAGTAGCAATTGAAGTTTCACCCCAATCACAATGGCGGAGTAAATATCACAAATCACAAAAAATTGACTTTTCTTTCCATGTTTTTATGTGTTTGCCCATATATGTTAACCATTGAGTTCAAACCCTATGTGATAAATCTTGGTGTTTAAATTAATGATCCACTTTATACATATGTCATCATGGTTGGTTTCCACCAACCCATAAAATCCCCAAAAAATTAATCATTGAAAGCCAAAGTGAGATCCACATAACAATTTGAGATCAATTTGACAAATATTCAATATTGCCACAAAGTCAAACAAAAACATCATAAAGTTGGACAAACTTCACCAAGGAATTCACAATTCCAACATGGGAATGAAACATACCAAGGACAAAAAAAAAATCCACATCACATAATGGATCAAGATTTAAGGTAGCCAAGGTAATAGTGGGTGCATTTGAAACCATCTTCATCAAAAGGGCCAACATTTTCAAAGAATTTTCTCCATAATGATATGATAGAAATCCAACATGTTTTCACACTTCCCAAGATCTTGCTATCCTTTGTTTTCATAATCAAAGTTAGTTTAGTAAACTCAAGGTGACTTTTTGGGTTCTTAGAATAATACCCATACAAAGATTGCATGAGGTTTTTTAATTTGAAATAATTGGTAGGTTGAAAAGAGTTTGCATTGCAAAATTGCACCTGGGTAGATGGAAGTTATGGTGATTCACTTTTGTGATGAAATGATGTTTTTTCCCTCGGTACCCTTTATTCAAATGCATACGGTGATTAATATATACTTAGTTATATTAATTGGGACTTGGATTTAGATGAACAATTTCATTATGAAGAGAAATGTGTGGTTATTTATTGATAAAAAATTCATTTGTTAGTAGTAATGAACTTTTGAAGTCAAAAAAATGCATTGATCATCTAATTAGAACATCACAAAATGGAAAAAATTATATTGATTCACATTCCAAATTTGTTATTGGGATTCAATATATAATGTAATACAAGATAATAAATTCATATGAGGAATATTTTCTTTGAAAACCTTAACTGTTTAATAGTTAAAAACTTGTGATGGTTAAAATTTGATCATATTTTCATAAGTCCATATGAGTTGGAATTTTATTTTTTTTCAATTTATTTGTCTCAAAAACATATGTTTTCAAAAGTTTTAGGCAAAACATTATTTTTCTGGACTTTGTGGGTTTTCCTTTTAAGATTTCTAAATTGAAAAATGACATCAGCTACATTAAATACAAGTTTTCACATAGATTTGAGAAGGTTTGTAGGTGATTGAACATGTATTATTCAAAGATTGGAATAACAATATTTTTTAAACTAACAACCATGTTCACTTGAATCATTTTAAAGAATCTTGTATGAACTTATGAAGAGTGTAATTTCTTTTGCTATTGAGCCACTGCACCATGCATTCACCCACCTTTAAGCCATGCAATGCATTCACACCATAAATGGGGCATATTTTTTTATAGAGTTGCACTAAAATTCCTTTCCACATTCCTTGAAAAGAAAATTGCTTTTGCACCAAAAGACCCAAGTTGGTTAATAATATTTTCTCCAAAAATTTCTCCTTTGATGAAAAAAAATTGAATCAAAATCTATGCTAGGTTATTTGAGTTGGAGCTGTCAATGATCCTCTTCACAATAATCATAATGGAGATTTGGCACCAATCCTTCACCACATATCCATGCATAGAAACCCAATTTTTGTTGTCAATGTTGGTCACTTCATTTGTTGTGAGTGCAACATATCCAACAAAACATGTGGCCTCCTTATTAACCTTCAACATTTGCTAGTGGATACAATAAACCATCTCCCAACCTACTAAGTCACATTAATGTTTATTAAGGTTTCCTTTCAACTTCAAAAAATCAAAGAAAGATTTGAAGCTTTCATAATTTGTCAAGGGTTTCTTTTCCCTAACAACAAAAATATGGAATCAAACTATATGAACCTTTTTAAATTTTTTGTCACAACACCAAATTGCAATGCAATGATAAACACACACTTCGTGTATTGAACTTCATTTTTTGGCTTGTGTACATTTCATATCCATAATCTTTTGCCCTTCTTCATTTCTTCTCTTCTTAGCATTTACCTCCAATGAATTCCATTTTGGAACAAGTAGTTTCTCATTACATTCCATCTTCATGCACACATGTATCGATAGTGGTAGAATGTTGTCCTAGTTGAAGACCGTCTCTCCCCATGACATTCATACAAATTGTACCATTTAAATTTTTTGAGCTACATCAAATGAAGGCTATTGAGGCCTACCGTGTCCAACAACAATATGAGCAATCAATTTTCATAAATCACATCAAGTGGATCATCAACATTCATTAGGATAGGTGGTGGCACATTAGGGACAAGAGGCAAAAAAAAATTTTCTATTCAATGATGCATGCAATACTTTCCAACAAAATTATTCTAAGGGTGGTTAGTAATTTCCTCCTGTAATCCAACTCCAAAATTCTGATTCAAGAATGAATTGGATCTTCTTCCTACTTCAAATAATGAATGAGGTATTTGTGTTGAACAATTAGTTGAATCCAACTTTGCATGCCATGGTCTTTGCAACTACCTGTAGAAATAATGACAAAAAGGAAAACTTCACTAAACACACGACATGTTGTAGTTGTGTGGTGCATTAGGACAAACAAGGTTGATTGACCCATCACACAAACTTAGGTGAACAACAAGGTTGCAATTGCTTCACACTAGTCACCAATGGTTTGTTGGACAAGGGTAATTCCAATATGAAAACTAGTTTGAACTAGCTTAGTAGATTTCCATATAGTGCAAGCAATAGAGGTATCAAGGAATTGCAAAACAAATAGCAACAATAAGTTCTCTTATGTGATTAACTATGCCTTAAAATCCATGTTTCACATCACCAACCACTACCAATGTGTAATACTCAAAAATGACAAGAGATAAAATTTGAAAGTTGTTTCTTGGTCTTCTTTTTGTAAGCTAGGTATGGTGGATTATTTCCAATGTTTCTTCTCAATAGGTTTTTGTAGCACATCTGACAACATCTCTAGTAAGGTCAATTGCAATTTTCTCAACTTCAAAATTGCAGCTAATAAATCTAATTTGAAATTGATTAACAATGGGATCCACTTGATTTTAGAGCACTCAATCACCAAAACCATCTAGTGCAACAATCCTATTGTAGCCTTTAAGATTGAGAACTATAACAACCAACAAAGGCACACAAGTTACTCATCTCCCCAAAATAATTAGGATGTCTTGACCATTTTCAAACCCCAACACCACACCCTTTGCCTTTATTGCTAGGACTCTTCTTAAACCTAGTGTGTTTTTGCAACAAGATGATGAGACACAACAAGTTTGATGCATCGTGTTCATGTTTTAACTTCTATATGTATTATAACTTCAGAAACTAAAATTTGGGTTTAGGGTTGAGAAACTTAGCAAGTTGCAATGTTGTGATTAATTGTTGCAATGCTCAACAATGCATGGTTAGTGGTGTCGTCACAATCCCTTGAACTCAAAAAGATATATATCCAACTATCAAATTCCAATACTTTGAGGAAGGTGAACATGGATCTTCTACTGCAGGGTTCCCATGTTGACTTTGCATGCATTCACAACATCGTTGTTATGGAGCTGAGTCAACCCACTAAGTTAATTTCCATGCAGATGAAGTACACTCCTAGATCTGTGTTAGACACAACATCTCGTTCTCTGAAATCACTTCACAAGCCACAAATACAATTACTGGCAGGATCTTTGCATGGGTGGCAAGAAGTCAAATAAACTCAACTTGGAGGGAGCTTCCTTAACCTATGCAAACTAAAAGGGTCCCACTGCCACTAACTTGCCAGCTCCAAGGTACTTTTGGCACCAAACTTTCTTAGCAGCTCCAAGAGAGTGATAATATTTTTCATGTGCATGACTGAACCTCAGTTGTGAATTTGCAAATGTATTCCCCCTCCCCACAGGTGGTGGAACTAAATGAATTTGGTTGCATCAACGAAGAAACTAGACATTTCTCAGTCACACACACACACACACACAGAGTAGAAGTACCACTGAGAACACTTTTATTTCAATGTCTATGGAAATGCCTCTGATTCACACCATTCTCCCCCTTTCCTTTTGCTTGCTTGTCTCTTATCCTAGTTATAGCTGTTATTACTCCAATGATGAATAGGGCATAGAAGGCCCTGTAAGGGGCCAGTGCAAGCCCAACCAAGTAGCAATACATCCCTGCCAGGAGGTAAATAAAACTGAGACCTGCATGAGGCTCAGGAGAACCAACAAGCCGAGGCACTCTGATTAAAGAAATGTTTGCATCTGTGGTGCTGGATTGAAGCCCATGCAGAACAAGACCAAAGGCAAGAACTGAATCAAGGAAGGCAGGCAGTGTCCACTCCTGCCCTGCTCTCTGCAGATGCCAAACAAAAATCTGTAAAGATAATGTGGATACCAGAAACAAACATCAAAAGCTCAGGGTTGCAAACTGGAGAGGGTGAAGCACATAGAAGGATGATGCACCTTTACAAATGCAACCAGGGAAGGAATGAACATAATTGTAGCAATTAAGTGAAGCAGCAGCACTCCCTGGTGATGGTAGAAGATCTCAAGTTTTGTTTCACCTAGGCTCAGTGCTGAAGGCTTGGTCCAGGATGGAAGCTCCCCCAGAGGTAAGCCATCATCCAATTGCTGCATGAAACCATTTTCATTCTTTGTCTTCCAGGGCAATTCTTTCTGTTGCTGATGGCTGAGCACCCATAATCCCAAATCTCAGCTTCTGGTAGCAAAGATTTAAAGAAACAAGTTGCACATTTGTTGTTTATATCCCCCATTCAGAGTTCTATACAAGCAGAGATAAACAGGGTTTTCTTACAGCTTTACCTGACAAGAGCGAAATGGCACCTCCAAGCATGCAATGATAGCAGCAGAATGAGACCAAGGCTAGGATGAACAATGGAAATCAGTATCGATGCTGCAATTCCAACTGTCACAGATGGCCTTGTTTTCCAAATCCTCACCATCTGGCAAGCCATCAAAATGAGTTACATCTCTCTCTCATTCCATATACTCTTCATCTTCCTTTCTTCCTTCTGCTGAGATATCTGCCACTTTTTTGTGAGCTTCAGCAATGTGAGCTTCAGCAAATGTCAAGTCTTTTAGGTGTTACAAGCTCATGAAGCTTACATCATGTTGCTTTTAGTTAAGCAGAAGAACTCTATCCTCCCCAGGAAGATATCTAAAGAAGAGAAGAGAATAACCTGTAAACTGGAGCAGGCTAAACAGCCTCGCCTCAATCCTCGTCTGTACCCCTGGTCTTCGTAGGCTTGCCACCTGTGAGAATTCCCATGTGATCAAGTCAGTCAGTGTCAATTTAGGGTTCCTAAGCAGCTCACACTTAAACCAGGCAGCTGCCAAGAATAGATCCCAGATACTGTGCAGTGAGCCCTATATTTCTGCACTTGGTCTACTTGAATTGTCAATATGTCTGTAAGTTCTCAAAGTTAGAAGGTTATGAACCAACTACAAGCAAACAGAAAGCCAAACAGAGATTGCCCAAAGTACAAATCTGTGAGTAAAGACATTGTAGCATCTACTTGAAACAGAGGGCCGGTAAGATCTCTTCATTAAACTTCATGATGGTAGGAGTGCATTACCTGACTCTAATAAATGAATGACAGAATGCTGTGGTGTAGAAAACAGCACAGCTAATGTAAGCCAGAAGAGCAACAGCGCCATTTGCAAATAGGTAGCAAATGATCGAGATTCCCATGAAACTGATCAATGAGGGACAGGTTTCTGTACCAAAAATGGTGATGGAGAAATACAATAGTATGGGTCCCATACCCAGTGCAAAGAATGTGAGAGGAAGCCTTAAATTAGACTCAATGCAGGTCACAATTGATGGAAGAGGGTCATTCAATTCCCAAGCACGGGCCTGTCGCATCAATGCAAACAACACGACTGCCACAGACAGCCCTGCAAGCTGCACAAATGAACTTGCTGATCAGCAGACACACCTGCAACCTGCAAATGATCCTGCTGACATAAGAAATGTAGGAAATGGAGAATTCAACACAAGAGATAACCATCACAGTACAGAAGACCCAAAACAGATACTTTCTTGCAAGAAACTTCTTAACATCATCCATCCAACCTGTAATCCATGCACAAGGAGAAACCGGCTTGCAGCTGCTGACAGTGATACTTTGAAGGTGACATCATATGCACAGTGTGGGTCAACCTGCAAAAGGCCACAAGAGCATTCCAACAGAATACTTAAAGGTATGACAGCAAACCACATCCCTCTACTTATTGAACAAAGCTGTCAATGTTTTGTTCAACCCCCTGCTTCCTCTTCATTGCTCTTCTGCACCCTTCTCTATGAGGTTTGCTGTGAGAATTTCTATTGCACTTGTATAAGTAGAATTTTCAGGCCTACACATCATAGATATCTAAACATGCTAGGTTAGGGGGTTGTGGCAAAGTGTACCAAAAGCATAATGGTTGTATGTTCAGATCCATAGATAGAACCCCAAATAGCTGGGGAAGAATCAACCACAACTGTTGTGGTTGTGAGATTTGGTGCGACTTCCAAGCCATACTGTGGATCCCATATGAGAGCCAAAGGAGGGAAGCACCTTGCCTTGCACATTTCTGGTCCCAAAATCACATCCAACATGACAAGGATATGTGAAGGCAAGCGTAGGTTAAGACACAGGAGCCAAGGATCCCATCAGCAAATTGCATTCTGGTTAATCTCAAAGATTGCACCATTTCTGGAGAAGCTGATCCTGTGAGGAGAGTGAGAAACCAAATGATAGATGTCAGTCTGGAATTCTTATGGTGAACTTCAGATAGAAGGGCTTACTGAGAAGGTCTTCAGGCTCTGGATGTTCCTTGGCTAGTACTGTCTGTTGTATCCCACAGCTTGATGCCCTCACATCAAGCATCATTGGAAGAGTACTCAAGGACACTGCAACTGACATATTCCACACCATTGGATGGTACTCTCTTAACCATAAATGCTGCCAAGTTCAACCATGAAGGATAAGGGAAAATGTCATTTAGCACTTCCAAACAGACATCAACGTAATTAAATATCCAGCAGTGCAGGTTCTGTAGCTTAAATTCTATGAAACAGAGAAGTCAAGAGAGATTTGCTTGCATATACTCGTAAATGAAGATCCTTTGCCTAGTTTGGATGGACCAATGAAAGAGAGAGAGAGAGCAAGAGGAGCAGGGGCTGGGGGTGGGGATAGAACCTGCTGCTTGTACAATGATGAAAGAAGCCAGGCAGCTGACAGAGACTTTGTTTCTTTTTCAGGGTTGAAGAACTGGCCCACTGCCATAATTGCAGAAGGCGGGGGCCTTCCAGAAACAGCCTGCAACAGAAAACCACCCTATTCATCAGAAGGCGTATCGTTCAATTTTTCCGTAAACCTTTTTATCTACCCATTTGCCCCATATGTTTATGGAAGTATGACAGTTCATTTTGGACCACTGCAAGAAGGGAGTCCCTGTTGCAGCAGAAAGTGGAGAGATGGGGAAGATGATGAGAGAGCATGATTGTAGTTGGAACAGACCAACCATGAGGTAAATGGGGAAGTGGGACCATGATAACCCTGATTCACTTTACACCCAAATTTCAAGGTACATCTGCTGAAGACCCTGGAACCTTCAAAGCTTTGCAACCTGCATATGAAAATGAGATGGATGCTTGAAAATACAATGAAGACAGGGCCAGCTATACCAGATGGCAGGTGACAGAAACTGTCAAATAACGAAATGGAGCTAGATCTTTGGGGCCCAACCGAATCACTCCTGTAGGTGACACCTGCTCTGTCTGACCACCAGGTTCAATCTGTAATGCCATCACATTGGTCCAGCAGCTATGGAATCAGACTGTTATTGACCATGTTGAACATGCCTGGCCTAGTGGAGCTTAAGCACACCCAGTCTCTTGAAAGAAATGAGAAGAAAGAGACAAGAACCTGTGGGTGGGTGGGGCCTGAGGGGAGCTGAACCATCCTCATTGTCACCTCCATACCTTTGTTATCTAACCCATTCTCACCTTGTTGGCCTTTCTCAGGCCACAAATGCATACGCAATCCCACACATGGTGCTAGGTTGGTCACAAGCACAAACCAATCCCTCCCATTGGATGCCTGTCAAGGAGGGAACTGGAATTAGATGGAATAACATGATCCCAGATTGGCACAGTTACAGATTCAGAGAGGAGTGTGCACACCAGCTTTTTTATATCGAGCCAACGTCGTTGTCCATCCATAGCCAAAATTGTAATGATAGATGTGTTGATATGAAGGTCTGTCTCTGCATTCTCACTCTCCCAGTACACATTTTGCGGACAAGCAGAAGGCATGATTTCCTGAGTCTTCTTGTGCTCAGATCCAGCCATCTGATTCTTTGTCCTTGTGGATTTTGTTGTTAGGCTGTCGTCCATATCATCAAGACCTTCAGCTCCTGCTCTTTCACTGTCAAATTAGCATGTACTACTCAATGGCGCATTTACTCCATAAAGATTTCCACTGGAGAAAGCCAATGACTGAACACTCTTTGGTGCTGATGCCACCACTGCTAGATAGGCAACAAGAATGGCAGTGTCATGTGAAAGAAAGGCAAGAGGCACACACCTCCTCCAGTACTGATGCCACCACTGCTAGCAAGTGCAAGTGGATGTGCTATCGGAGAGTCAGGTAGCAAATCAAAGGCTTGTGGCAAGGCACTGCGCAAGTTGGATACAAAGACTCCCAGCCTGGTGTGTGGACTTGGATATGGTTGCCCAGTTTCCTTGTCTATCAACTGAAGAAGGGTATGTGACATCTGTATTCAGATGCTGCAAACTTATCAGAGATGACCAAAACACCCAAGAGGCTGATCAACAATGCTTGAAATAAGTAGGTTCCAGGCAATAGGTACATTGTATACTGCTCATTTCTCATCTATCTAGTGATGACTTGTTTCCATAAAGTAGATGCACTGTCCCACTGCTTGGACATGCAATCAATCCAGGCAATGATGAGAATGATACCTTAACCACAAACTCATTGCACCAAACAATGGCCTGATGCTCCATGGACATAAATACATTGACAATGCCTGTGGAGCTAATTGTCATCCCATTTGTGGAAGGAACAATGCCGTCCAGAGATGCCATTCGAGAGCGGATCTGCAAATGGGGAAGTCCAGAGTTGGAGATGGTTGTACAACCAAGATACTCAACAAATGGCAGATGTGAAACAGGAAAATTGGAGGATAACACAAAACCTGGTAATCTTGAGCACCACCAGTTACAGAAACCACCACCACATTAGTGAGGGGAGGCTTCATCCATCTTCGACCCTTGACAGGTTTATATCCATTTACCCATGCAGCATTGACTCGAGAGAAAAAGCGTCCAAATGATGGCTGCACTGCCAGGGGTGGTGACCTACCAAAATCCAACAAGTAACCCTGCAAGTGACTGAATGCACTTTGGTTTTCAAGCACTCACATCTTTATTTTGTGCACACTGTGGATGCATCTAAGCATATAGATTAAATGCTAGTGATTACCTCCCTTCTTGAGGTGTGTGACCTTGTACAGCTTACTTGCTCTCATTGATGACACATGACACCACTCAGCTAGTTATTGATAATTCAAATTTCCAGCTAAAACAGAACCTCTTGAGTGTGGTTTTCTCTCTCCACAAACCCAGTAAAATAATAAAATTCCTAAAGGTCCCAGAACTGTTCTCCCTCTGGTTTCTACCCACCTATTACCCGAGCCACAACAAGGAGTATGCTCAAACATATCCAACTTACCTGTGAGGGCTAGAAAGGGTGAGAATTGTCTCCACTGCACCTTTCATCAGGTTTGGATGTACAACAGCAGCTCTTGCAACAAATCCCCCCATCGAGTGTCCAACGAGAATCACACTTGTGGGCAGGATTTTGCCTTTGTCCTCATTCTGCTGTGATCTCATTCCCATGGAGTTTCTGTACCGGTCCAGAATCTGTCACAATGAGAGTCTAAGCATTTTGAGCAAGACAATAATCCTAATACTGTCCTGTATTGGTTGCTGGAAGCAAGCATGACAAAAGACTGCTGAAAAACTCTACACAGTTTCAACACCATGAAACAGCTGGGAAAAATATAAAGGAACACACAGGTATGCAGAGAGTACCTGGTGGACAGCTTGCACTACATATTCTGCATGCTCTTCGAGAATTCGACTATCCATGGCAGATTGCTCACCCTCTAAATCAATGGCAAACCAGTCAAGATGGTTGGCATATTGCCCTTCCACTGTAACATCTGCCAGGATGTCAGTGATGGCCAGCCCCTCAGAGCCTGCCTCAAGAGGTGTGAAGGAGGACTGTTGATAAAAATTGCTGGGAAGTGGTCCTCTATTGTAAGCCCGGTCTGACTCTGCTCCCATGGACCTCATCTGCAATGAAAAGGAAAGAGATGCAGAGAAACATCTACCCATAAAAAAAGGGGGGTAATCAGATATAGCATGCAGAGTTTATGATTTGTGAAGACTCTGAGAGAGAAGAAAGACAGCAGCAGCAGCAGCAGCTTCAGGGTGTGCAAAACCCTAATCACATGAAACCCTAGCAAAAAGTCCCAGTTTCCTCCAAAGGAACTAGAGAGGTGAGACTTTGGATTCAGACACCAAACCTGCTTGTAGGAGCCACCATTGCCTGGAATAAAGAGAACTGGTACACCCGAGAGCTTGGCAAGATGAATCTGATGGTCAATCTTCTTCCAACCCTCATGGTACAGGTACAAAGCATGCCTATTATTATTGCTTGTGGAATTCTTCTGAGGGACAGCTTGAGGAACAGGAATGTAAGAGGGATACATGTAGGTCATGGTGCATCGGTTCATCAACGGCTTGCGCAACTGTAAGAAGCCTGTGATTGCAATGTAAGTTGCAAAAGTCAGAGAAAAAGGCACTCGGAAATTCCACCAGCATGCCGAGGAAGAAGAAGGCCTCGTGGCCTTCTTCTTCCTGACTCCCTCTTCTGCTGCCATTACTATCATCATCCGCTCCAGTTGTTTTTCCAACAAAAAAACGCTTACCACCAGATCCTCCTCTTCCTCCTCGTCCTCCTGCTGCAACATCGATCATCTTGCAGCAGAGCTAGCATACGCATTTTACGGACTTTCTAAGCGAGACTCAATCTCGGTTACGCATCCATCTAATGCACATGCCCTGTTCTTCTTCTTCTTCTTCTTCCCTAAGTGGGCCCCCCGGGGGATGCAGGGAGGGAGGGGGTGGGGGGAGGAGGGGGGGGGGCCGGGAGGGAAGGGGGAGGCGGAAACGGTTTGTTGGGAGAGGCGGTTTGTTGCGGGAGGGGAGTTTGTTATGGGTTGCAAGTTCGTTGTGCAGACAGCAGCAGAGTCTTCTTTCTTCCTTCCCTTACTTGAGGAATGACAGCAGCAAGCGTAAACGAGTCCAAGATGAGAGTAACTGTCGTCATTCTGTTCTCATCTCCGTCGTGGGTTGGTTTGTTCGTTGCTTGCCGCAGGCAGAAGACTCAACAAGGAGCCCTTGTCGATCCTTCCTTCCTTCCTTCCTTCATTCTGCTGGACTGAGCTCCCCTCCGCAGCCAGCCTCTCTCAACTCCTCTCGGTACCCACCCACTCACTAGCACCACTATCCATCCCTGCAGCTCAACAAATAGAAGATGAGAAACTCACGGTGCATTGCACACACACAAGAGAATCCGTTGCAGGTGGCGGAGGAGGAGTCACAACAGGATGATCACATGGGTTTCTGCTGCAGGTAGGTAGCTGCTGCTGAATTGAGAGAGACCGGGCGGTAGGAGGGCGATGGTGGCTGCTGTTTATAGTGGTGGAGGAGGCGGAGGAGGAAAGAGCACGCGAAGCTCAATTGATACTACTACTACGACTACTGTCGTCATGTACAGGCTTGTTTCCTCGGTAGCTTCAGAGGCGATGGGGATCGGAAAAAGCTCGGAAGTGCTCACAGTTTTGGGAGGGAAAGCATCATGCCGTCGCAAGTTTGTATTGAATGTGCATCTACTTGATGAGGAAGGGAGATTGGTGTCGCGAGATATGGCGATCGTCGCGTCTGTAGCTTATGCTCATGACTACAGCCCTGTTCTCCGAGACGCCAAGCCTTTTCTCGCTGAGCCGCCTTTGTTTACGACCTTCAATGGCGTCGAGTTTCCAGCCCAGGATCGACCCACTCGCATGGTTTCCGGGAGAGCTTCCTTCAAGCTTGCCATCTCGCTACTCTCGTCCAAGTGCGACAACCGTCTGTTTTGTATCTGCTTCACTCCTCAGGTGCAGCCCTCGGATGCTGCTGCAAACGGCTTTTGTTGTCAGCCTTGTTACTCGAAACCCATTCGGAGCATCTCGCGCAAGAGGACACAAACAGCGGCTTCTGCAGGAGGTTCACTGTTGTCGAGTCATGCGGTAGCCGCAATGCTTGTGAATAGCTGCTGCGAGGGAACCTCCTCGGCGACAGCGCCGACGACGGTTCACGCAGTATCTTCTTCTGCGTTAGTAGGCGGTGCTGCTTCCAAGTCTCGATGCGGCGGCGGCAACAACGGCGAGACGTTGGAACAATGCGAGGAGCACGAGCTTCTTCACGAGCTGCTTCCCAAATGCAATTCACCTGCGTCGACGGGTAGCGACGACGAAGGCGCGGGGGCGGCTCCGTGGAAGACGAGGAATCAAGTCCAAGGCTCCTCTCGTTCCAGTTCCGTCACCAGCATGCACTACTTGTCGCCGAAAGGCTCTGCTGAAGCTGTCCAAGCTGCGCACACTGCGCTGGTTTTGTACGAGAGTAGTTGTCCTCAGGGGCAAACCGTGTGCACCAGTAGCCTTGGCAATCTGACGACAACAAGAGCGGAACGTTTTGCTGCTGCTGCTGCGGCTGTTCACGATCATAATCATCATCATCATCATCATCATCATCCCAATGGCACCACCGTGAGTAGCAGCATGCAGCAGGGAGGAGCCGCCGTCTCCACCACCACATGCACACAAGTCTCTTCGATCCAAGACAAGATGAGGATGCCGTTCGACAGTCTAGGAAGCACCATCTCTTTACGTCTGTCTCCAGAATCAGGCAGTCCCACATCCGGCGCAGTCACGCTGACTTCCGAGAGTAACTGTTGCATTGAAAACAAGGATCCAACAAGTTCCCGAGCAGTGCTACAGCCATCGCCAATTCTGGAGGATCATGATCATGCATCAGCTAAGAGAGGAGGTCCAACTTGTAAAGGAATCTCATCATCATCTCCCGCCGCCGCTCTTACTGCCACCACTCGACCCTTTCGTCCCTACGCTAGCATTGGAGCATGCAAACTACCCATTACGGATTTCCAGCTGGGAATGGCAGCAGCAGCAGCAGCCGGCACTGCCAATCCAGCACCAGCTGCACTTTCCTCCTTCAAACGCAATCTGCAGCAACAGCAGCAGCATTCAAACTGTAGTGAGCTTGGACTCAATTCTTCTCACGTTGCAAACCTGATGGAAAGAGTACAGCAGCTGAGATCAGGCGCAGCAGCAACATCGGCCGCAGGGGGAACAACAACAACAACAACACCAGCAGCAGCAGCAACAACAACAACGAAGCACAAATTGCAGGACATGATGATACTACAAGGCTTCTCCATGGCACCACCGCCGCCTTGTGCATACAGTCCAGACCCGGACATGATGAATCTAGGGAACGTGATCAACGACATCAGTCTAGAGGAGGAGGAGAAATCCTTGCAATACATTGAGGTGAGCTTGCAGGAAGTGAGCCGTGAGGTACAGAGACGGAAAGATGAGCTGCGCAACAAGCGGCGACGCTTACTGGAAGACGAAGCTCGCATGCACAACATCATTTTCCAATCTTCCTCTTGGATTGAGAACTCAATGAGTGGCCGCATCAGCCTCTGAAAACAAGCTACCCAAAAAAACGAACTCCATTTCCAAATTCTCCACATGATCTAAGTCTTCTTCTTCTTGTTAAAATGATTCTCCTGAACATCTTCTTTTTCAAATTCTCCACATTTCCCTCTTCTTTTCCTTCAAATTCTTCGCATGTTTTTCTTCTTTTTCTTCTTCAAATTCTTCACATTTTCTTCTTCTTCTTCTTCTTCTTCTGTGATTATATTTGGACTCTGGAGACTAAAATTGGGGCAAACCCACCAAACTAACACACAATAAACACAAGAGTGATTTGGAGGTATAAACAAGTCACTGTCAAAATACCCATGACAAAAATAATGTCTAATTTTATTGGCTAACAAGACATCCCTAGATCAATCAATCCATATAACTTACACAAGAGAAGAAGCTCCTAGTGAAGACACAAATGTTAGCATGGACAATTTCAAATTTAGTTTAGGCATATAAAATAATCATTCAAAGGGTGTGTGTGTCGGGAAACAAATGATATGAATGGAATTCAATTCAAACCCATGTATCAAATTTTGAGTATTCAAATGTTAATGTGAAAGTTTGTATGCATATATAGATATATTTGATTTTGGCCAAAGAAAGTGGAATGATTTAAATTAATGTTATGATATTTGGGATTCACCAATATTGAGATTAATTGTTAATCCATGTTTTCTATGGCATGGATCATTATCACCCAACAAAACATTTACAAAGGATTTGATTGAATGGTTTAAACTTTTGACAGAAAGAATGTTATTGACTATGTTGGTTGTTGACGATCATGTTTCATGACACATGATGACCCACTTTTATGAACGTCATGCATTGTGGTAAACATCATCCATTTGAATTCTGCTGTTGTTCCATAAATGTTTCTAAAGAATTCAATATTTCTTGAAGTATATTAAATGTTCTACATATTGCTTGTCTTCACCAATTGTTGATTTTCATATATTGCTTGTTTTATGTATGCACATGGTTGTTTGGATTGTAGAGAATTTACTTGTTTTTCTTTGCACATTGCATGATTGAAGTGTTGGTATGTAAGTACAGTGGAAAAATCAACAATGGATTTATTGACGTTGGTAGAATGCCTTGGAGGCCCCCAGAAGGCTGAAAAACTTTCATCAGCCACACTAGATGTTCATTTTAAAGTTAAATTATGTATGAAGATCACTAAATAATGCTACATGAAAAGATTAGGAATTGTAATTTGTGATCACTTATCAAAATCTTTGCACTTAATCTTTGCAACATTTGTCTTATTAAAGCTTTCATTGGACTCTAAAATGGTGTTTCCATCATGTGGACAAGGCTTAAACAAGTCCATTAAATAATGAAGAGGTTAGCATGGAAGCTTTTTGCACACACAAATTCAGAAGAAGAGAAAAACTCATAAATACAACATATCAATATTTGTTTTAGTGCCTCATATTGTATTTGGATTCATTGTCTTGCTAGGATGTTTTATTTTGATACAAATTCCAACCAACATCTAAGAGTTCTTTAGCTACCAAAAACTAATCCCACAAATACAATACATGTTAGCCAAATGGGAGAAGTAATTTTCCAACAAGTTTTGCAATTCAAATGCCCTTCATATTTCATTATAGATTGCAACACTTGCATGTGAACTTTTACAACATCTATACACAAAGTTTGACCAAAGAAGGCAAGCTAAGCTTGAAAGGTTGGTCGGTTTCTATCATCAAAGAGAAAACAGGGTAAACATGTTAAGCTGAAATTCACAAATCCACTCAAGAATCAAGGATTTCCACCATTGTAAGCCCCGCACTTGTCTTGGAGTGGCACCCGAAAGTGGTATCAATGTCTGCCATCACCTTCTGGCTTATCTGTTTGCATATTTTGAGTCTGAAACCACACATGGCTGTTTCCAATTATGTGTTGTTGAGATGGCCAACTGCAGGATGAAAATTCCAAGATATAAATTCTTTGATCAATTGATTTGCCAATATAGATAGATAGATAGATAGATAGATAGATAGAGAGAGAGAGAGAGACGTGTAGAATTTTTCATCAAGTTTCTTCACAAGCCAAAAAAAAAAAATCAGTGAAGAAAATCTGTTTTAGCAGCTGCTGATTCAAGTGTTTCCATCAGGACATATATATTTTCTTGAACCCAAAATTTGAACCCAAAATCTGCCTGGTAAGCTTGCAACAATTTCTGGAACTGCAAATGGGGTGCAGTGGGGAAAGCCACTATTTCAGATCCATGAGAGTTAGACAAAAAGCATTCAAAGTCTGGTAGAATTGAGGGCTCGGGCAACATGATCGGCTGGGTTGAATTGACAAATGAAGATCATCTCATGAAGAAAATGAGGAGACTTGTTCTTCTTCTTGTCTGTGAAAATTTCTTCTGGGTTGGTTGATTGAGATTATGATGCAAAAAAACAAAAAACAGCAGAATTTTGTGTTGAATTTGTGCATATGCAAAGTATGTAAAAACAACTGCTTTGCTTCAACTAAAGGCATTCTAGCCATGTGCTACTACTAGTCATTACCCTTGAGTGTTTCCAAATTGTTTCAAAATGTTTTCAGCGACATACATTTGTGCACAACAGTTTGACAGAGAGCTTTCTTAAAACATCTTTTTGTTTTGTAGAGTCAAAGATGAATGAGAAGGCCTTTTGTGTGTGGTCTTGAAAGCCATTTTCAATCCATATCCACATATAACTCGAGGACACATAACATGTCCACAAATCTAATGTGCCCTTGTCATGACTTAGGTCTACCGTCTATGCCACAAACCTTTTGTTTACCTCAAGTCACCTTTAAGAAAAAAATGTGATTTTTTGAAGGATTTTGGATTCAATTGATGAAGATTTTGGAATTCATCTCATGTCAAAAAAAAGGAGGGGGACGGTTCTTGCACCTCTTGCTCAAGAGCGAGGGATCTTGTGCCTATAAGTAAGCATAAAGACCCGTTCCAGTCACCAGTCTTACACATGTCTCACACATGGGTTTTCAAATTGATGAAGATAGTGTCTAACAAATGAAAATCAATCAGGGTTAAGCACCAGAACCAACCCAAATTAGGTAGATCCAAGCTTAACGAGTCTTAGACAAGTACCCAAATAGTTTAGGAATAGAATTAAGAAGCCACAGGATAATGTCAAACAAAAGCTCACCTGAATACTTAAGGCAGTGTTACTGTTGCCACCACAAAAGAAAACCACAGTGTTGCCATTGCCACCACAAGAGCAAGCCAGTGTCTATAGACAAGGTGAGCGATCACAATTCAACGTTGTCATTATACAGATCTAAAAAACATTGCACAGCTGCTACTACTGTACACATAGGGATGGATGCTAAGGTGATGTTGTATAAATTGACCATGAATGATTGTTACCACAGCCCATGATAACTTTAAATGGAAAGAATACCTGCCGTGGACTTCATGCATTGCTAACATATCCAGACTTGCATGTGAAACACGAATCTAGCAACAACTCTACCCTTCAAGGGTCCTGGCTCATCCTAACTCTTATACTCTAGTGAAAGAAGAAACCTCTGCCCCCTGGTTTTGCCTGTCCCTCTTTCAAACAAATGCCCAGTTGAGAGAAAGGACAAGTGTGTGAGATTAATGAGGAGTTCAAAATCTGCAGAAGCTCTAGTACTTTCTGCTGTGCTACAACCAAGCCAAGCTACTACAAAAATCATCCAACTTTCTCTGCTTGTGAGCATTTGTTGGTGTGGCTAACAACCCCACACCTGGGCTTGATTCAGGAGATGATCCTGTTGTACTCTGATGGCCATTCCTACTGAAAGCTGCTGCTTCCAGTACTCCCACTGGGCTCAAGGGTTCAGACAAGCACTGGAATCCCCTCTTTTTGGCTGATTGCTGCCGGCAATGTGAATCCACTAAATGCACTTGAATATCCTGATAGCACTTCTTCAATGCATCCTACACCAGACAAGTTCATGTCAAATCATTGATCACCAATTCAGCAATACAAATCAGACCCTGAAAAATAAAGAAGAAGAAATAGCTGATTTCAAAAATGGCATAAAGGTCATCCTCACCACATTGACAGATAGATCCACAAAGACTCTATGCAGATCAGCAGTTTGTAGGGCTGTGACTTCTTCAAGGGAACAGATTGTAGCTGCAGCAGCTATCACTGAGGGTTGATATACAAGAAACATTGTTTCTGCACACATTCAAGAACACAGTAGTCAATGTTACAGTGCAAACAAAAACCTGAAACTTCCAATTCTTGTCATTTGTATGACACTCACAACCATGAAATATGGAACACAAAATAACAATGTTGATAACAATGGCTAGCAAAGTTGAGGGGACCCTAACTGTCTGTTAAAAACCACACACACCTCTCACAGTTGCCAGAATGATATCACTGACTCGTGACAAGAGAGCCCTCAGCAGTGTGTTGCTGATGCCAAGCTTGTGGAAGTAATAGTCAATGTATGAAAATGGTGTAACGGAGCTCATTTGCCACTCCAAAGTTGATAATACAAGAAGCTCCATTCTTTGGATGGTGTGAGCCTCAAAAATGTGTTCCGCATTCTCAACCTGCATTGCATCAACTGCTATAAGTACTGTCATCACCAGAACCAGTACAAGCAAAAGCCCAAACTAATGAATCATGTGGTGGTGGTGGTGCATTGTAATCTGCACAACAACATAGAAGAAGAAGAAGAAAACTAACGATCAGAAGACGGGTGTAAAACAAACCTGCAAGTCAAGGAGAATGGGAACTTCTGTCTCCTCCATTTTGGCAGCCAGAGAGATACAGGCAACTGACAGAAGTTGGAGCATCCAGGCCTTGTGTTGCTACAAAAAAAACAGTCACTGGAGGTCAGACTGCATGTGTGCACATCTCTCTGCTGATGACCGACAGAAAACAGAAACTTTCAAAACACGAATGTGTGTGTGACACACTTCTATCACAATATATAGGGATTACATTATAGGTGCAAGCTGAATATCATACCAGCAGATGGTGGCGGGACATGAAACGATCCATGTAGTTTACAGAAAGGGCTATGGTCAGAGGACCAAAGTTGTGACAAGCTTGTACCTGTACAGCAGTTGTTACCGCATGTCAGAAGCTTCTGTTCTTGAACTCTTTTTTCTCTGGTAACAGACACATTTTTGCATTACAGTAATAATGATCCCCTTGAGGAGCTGCTGCTGCTGGCTTCTTTGTCCAGTTTCACAGCACAGACTGGTTGCTAAAATCTTGGACTGGGCACTCCTACTACAAATGGACTCCCCACTTGTATTACATGCGGTGATAATGTGGAGCTTCTCTTTCAAAGGCAGACAGACAACAGGTCACTACTCTATGGCAATATATCAATCATCACAGGGCAAAGAACAACAGACAAAGATGCCAGAACAAACAGAGAAAAGTCTCTGCAACGTTGCAGGGAAATCAGATGTAGGAAGCCAGAAAAGCTAACCTTCAGCATCCAACTGATGGCATTCTGACGAGCTCCGGCATTGAGGTCACGGGAACGATATCGTCCCGGATAGTCCGCTTCCGGCATGTAGCGCGATTCCTTCTGCAAAAGCACGGCTATGGCATCGTCATCCTCCACAGGAAAATCCAGGAACACGATCGGTTGCAGCAAATCCGTTGTCAATCTCTGGACCTCCATCTGCCCGCTCTCTTGTTCTTCGTCATCCCAGTCACCCCCGGTCACATCTTCGGCGCAATAGAGACTAGCGATGCAGTCAATACTAGGCGCCATATCCTTGAGGACACGCTCCTCCTGCCTCAGCGCCAGGCGCTCTTCCTCCCCTTCTACTACACATGGCAGACTTCACCCGTCGTCATCGTCATCTCCGAGATGTGCAGCTGCTGTTTTCCTCTCTATTCCGTGTGCACATCACAATGATGTTTGCCGCAAACTTCCACCATCCGCCAATGTAGCTAGCGCCGGCCTTGCTGTTGTTGTTTATCCGCTAGCTACTCTCAGAGCTTCTTCACTCAAAATCTAGTTGCTCCTTCCAATCACTGCAATGAAGGGGAAAACAAACAAACAAACGTACGCACACCGGATCAATACAAAGCGCACTCGTGACCACAACCATCACATCACTCTCTTCTGCTCTCCTTCTATCATCTCCCATAAATTCCAACAAGATTCAACCTCCAACGAGTCCGTCCTCAACAAGTCTCTCTCGGAACCGATCTAACAACATCAACAATCTTCCTCCTCAATTCCAAGCCACATAAAAAATGCTCACACGACAGAATCGGTTACCGATCCTCCTCCCCGCCGCCCGCACGAACAAAACAGATACTCCAACAAAACCATAGCATTAGCTCGCCCTCTCCTTCCCTGACTGACCGACCGACCGACCGACTGATGCACTCCGGCACTCAAACCACAACCGTACCAAATTCTGTAGGGGAAATGGCCGAAAGACATCCGTGCAAAACAAGCTCCGGAGACAAGAAACAATGAGTCCAATACACCACCACAAGCACCAGCACCAGCACCAGCACCAGCACCTCCACTTGCTTTCTTACACCCTCCGACGCTTCACACCACTCCGGTTAGTCGCCAAAGTAGCAAAATGCCGGGGGCTTGGATCAATGGAGTCTTGTGGCCAAGAGAAACAACCAAAACACTACTACTACAGCTGATACTACTCCTCTCTTCCTCCTCCTCCAGCAGCAACCGCACCTCCTCTTCCTCCTCCTGCTGCTCCTCCTCCTCCTCCTCTTCGTCCACCTCCTCCTCCTCCTCTTCTTCTTCTTCTTGTCATTAAATACCTTACACCACCGCAAAATGTACCATCAAGCGCTCACAAACTGCACGAATGTGGAGAAAACACGCGAGAGGAGAGCGCGCGCAGGAAACGACAAAGGGCGAGCGACCGAGAGAGAGAGAGAGAACACAAGGGGAGGAGAGGGCGAAGAAGTGGAAGAAGAAGAGAAGGGGCGAATTTTGGGGGCAGGAAATGAACGGGGTATAAATTTAGGGCTGGTACCAAATTAGAGGGAGGGAAAAGGGAGGAAAATTAGCAGGAGGCAGAAAAAAAGGCAGAATGGCAGACACAACAGGCACAGGCCACAACGAGGCCGGCAGGCAGGGCGGGGGGGGGGCCCTGCCGCCTGATTTGGCGCGCTTTTGTTTCACGCGTTTTGGGCCAATTTTAGGCCGCTACGGTTAGCTGCTGCTAAAAACTAAACTAAACTAAACTGGTAGCTTTTCCCCCCTAGCCACTCCCCAATTTCACTACTTACTAAGGTTAGCAGCCACTAGCTAGTTAGTAGGTTAGTTAGTTCACTAGCTATTTAGTTACTTTTTTGGTTAGTTAGAGGTTAGTTGGTTAGTTAGTTAGTTAGTTAGTGTGTTTTTGGTTTCATCTCCCCTTGATGCTCTTCATTCATGGCATGAATGTCTCCTCCTCATCCCCCACCCCTCTCCCCCCACTTTCTCTTGTAGTTTAGCCAACTCACCCTTGGTCACTTCATTACTTGTAAAAAGCTCCTTTTGCTTGTTTGGTGACAATCCATTTTTAAAATTTTAAAATTTTTAAAAATTGATTTAATAGTTTTAATAATTCATAATTTCCTTTCCTTTTGGGTGGGGGCTGCTTCCTTCTAGTGTTTTTCTTTTGGAAATTTTTTTTTTCATTAATTTTAAAACCTAAAAATGTGATTTCGACACATACAAACAAACAATTTATGTGAAAATAATGGCTGGCCCTGATTCACCTTATTTTTTTAAAAAAGAAAAAAGCCCAGATTTCTACAACAGGTTGTTCCAGCATGTAGTCAAAGTAGAGAAGGATTCTTACATTTTTGTACTTTGTGGTTGATTTGCCAGTTTGGCTTCACAAAATTGCCACCTAAAAATAGTAAAAATATTCAAATAATAATAATAATAATAATAATAACAAAAAATAAATTTAAAATTGATAAATAAAATAAAATAATTAGAATTAATAATTTAGATTAAAATTAAAAATATTAATTAAAAAAAAAAAACTTGCTCACTTCAGTTGCTCCATTTTGTTGTTGGCCTTGCCTACCAAGGCAAGGATATTGTGTTCAGATTCATTATAGAATATAGTAGCTTAAGGGATTTTGGCCCCTAGGTAATAATAGGTCTATTTTTACATCAGGACCTCTGAAGGATGATATTTTGAAGATTATGTTTTTGCATGGTGAAATATTTGAGTTTCCATAATTCTTCTTTTGCCTTCTTAAGATACTTTTTTTAATGTAGATGGGCTTTTAAGGGATGGACATGAATCAATGTGGACATGAATCTTCAAATCCAATGGGAGAGGGATAAGAATTCCTCCCCCATTCATCATCTTCATGTCTAATGGCAAGTACAAGCTAGTGGCAATGTATGTGCAAGTTTTAAGTTCTCAGAGTTGATATGTTCATGTCTAGTGGCAATGTATGAGAAGATTCTAATTTCTTTAATTTATAGAAATTGAAGAAAAAATATAAATTCAACAAATTTGTATTCATGGGAAGAATGTGGGTTTAGGGTTTAGGGAATGGGGTGCCAAATATATACAAGAATCTCTCAAATGCTACTGAGCTCTTTTTGAATTTACAAGTCAATCTACTATTTCAAGAGCATTTTCATTGAATCTTTGGAATTTTTGCAGTTGATGTTCAAAATTCGTTTGGAAAGAAAGGGGCAAATGACATTTACTCACCACCCATGTCTTCCATCTCCCTCCACGAGGAAGGTTCAAGGAGAAGCTTTGGAAGCAAAAATGCTCATACATTCAAATGCTTTTATGTCTCTATGAAAATGAGTATCTAGTGTGTGAAGCCAAGAATTCTTCTAATGGCAATGGCAAATCAAACACCCATGTTTCATGGTCACTCCAAAGTTATGAAACTGCTTTCATTCAAACATCACTTCTCACGGTCACTCCAAAAATTCTCTTGAAAACAAAATGTTCTCCTTCAAAATGATTTGCCAATTTTCAAGTCACACTGAAATTATGAAGAATGGTTGTGAAATTCAAACCACGACTCCCTTGAGTCTCCTCCCATTGTTGCTCTGAAATTATGAAAAAATTGCATGCATTCAAGACACCACTTTCATGTCACAAATGAAATTTTAAGAATAAAAAACTGCTAACCCATGAGTCATTCAAACCCCACATTTCTCATGTCAGAGTGGAAAATGAAAAAATGGTAGGAGGGAGGTGATGAGGTATGTAGTTGGGCAACAATCCACTAACCCTAGTTAATACAGTCAATTTTCAAGCAAAGGAAGGAAGGAAGCAAAGAAAGTCCTTACAATGATGTCCTTTTGTGTGTGTGTAGGACCCCCAAATCAAGTAGGTACTACACAAGAAGTAAATGTGTGGGGGTAGAAAGGGACAAGAAGAAGAAGAAGGAAGCCCAGGAGAGGTGGTGCTGAATCCATGAATAGGTAGGTAGGTATGTAGGTAGGTAGGTAGATAGATAGGGGGGATGAGAGTAATAAGAAGGGCTAATAATAATAATAATAACTTAGCACAAACACTCTTTACTCCACCATGTCCCCTCTCATTAGTACCCCTTCAATTAAGCTAGTGGGACCCTGAAATGAATGAATTTTCCAGTCCTATTAACTTCTACTAAAGTGCCCCCCGACCAATATGACCTACCACTTGTAGCAACATTCATTAGAGGAGAGAAAAGAGATCTTAGGTATGGATGATCAAGGATGAGATCATGATCTATTATAGGCCTCTCCCCAATCCAAGTAATGGGTAGATAGGGTTTGAAATAAATATCAACTTAGGTAAAGGATATGTAGATAAAGGGTAAAAACTATAAGTGATGAACATCTAAGACCTATTCACTAGGTAGGTAAAGGGTAAGAGGGGCTAAATAACTCCTTACATTTCTTTACATTCTTCCCTATGGATGGATGTAAATGGATGAAGGTAATGTAAATGGGGACAAATATGTGTTATGATGTGTTATGATGATAAAATTTTCAAAAATGATTTCTTCCCAATCAAAAAAATATCGCGAAGGAAAATAGTGGATATTTAAGAATATTCCATTTGTTGAAACGAATGTTTTCAAAATTAATTAGTTATTTGACATACATGTGTTGAAATGGCCAAGGTACTACGGAATAGGGGTGGGGGAGAGGGGGTGGGGCAAGGAAAAAAAAAAGCCTTGAGAAATACATTCAAGGCATTTCTATGATGACAAATGCCATCACAATTTGAAAAGGTTTTCAAGGGTGTAAGAGTTCATGACACTTAATGCCAAGAAGGGAAATAAAATGCGAAAAACAAATCTATTTTGGCTATTAAGTGACTATGTATTGCCTTGCCATGTTACATTCAAAAGTATCTTAAGGCAAAAGAAGAGTTATGGAAACTCAAATATTTCACCATGCAAAAATATATTAATCTTCAAAAAAATCCTCTAAAAGAAACCAAAATCCTTCAAGCTACTCTATAACTAATCTCAAGTTTCAACACAAGCCCAAATACCATCTTTCAAAAATCCTCCTCATATATAAAAATAGACATATTATTACCTAGTAGGGGCCAAAAAATTCCTTAAGCTACTATATAGTCTATAATGAATCTCAACACAATATCCTTAAGGGCCTTGGTAGGCAAGGCCTAAAAAACAGGGTGGGGGTAGACATAGTGGTCAATTTGAGGGTATGTATTTAACCCTAGTAAATACTAGGGCTAACTAAAAATTGGTCACCAAAATCAAAGATGGTTATTTCCTTGTGGAATTTGACCGAGTTTTCATTTGGGGGAATTGGATGTGTTTGGATGTGTCTTGAAGTGATTCACATTTTATCCAAGAAAAAACACATTCTTCACTTTACATATGAGAGAAGAGTACATGCAATTTTGTGTTATTCTTGGTGGATGGGGGATGATGAAAGCATCCCATAAGGAAGAGGAGGATGATTCAATCCCGAGTAAAGGATGAATCATTCATAGAAGCTTGTCATCTATGAATCATTCATCCTTTACTCGGGATTCATACTCCACTCGGCTCCTCATCATCATAAAAGAAGCAATTCCACACGAGTAATAGAAACTTTTACATTATGCATGTGTGTGTGTGTTTTTGTGTCTGCATTGATGATATTGAGTCTCCGGGATTGTCGAGTCTAAGGCAAGGAGCAAAGAGAAGGCCAGATCACATGCTCGAGAGTGATGGATTTATTATTAATAAGAATCTGACCACCCTCGCCCTGCCTCATAAAAGAAGGCAAAAAAATTTTTTCTCAATTGGGGGGGGGGGGGGTGACAAAAGTCCCTTCTGCAGAGAAATAAAATGAAAATTCAACACACATTTTCATTCGGCTTTGCAGCAGTCAATTTATCTCTTTGATTGATGCTAGCTAGTGTTGTGGCCTGTGCCGTTGGCCCCAAGTGTTACCACGGCCTCAACTGATTTTTCCTTCCAAAACCTGGTTTTTTGGGGAATTTATTTGAATTTTCAGCAGCAGAAAATCACTTAGAAATCAATATCTCCCACATTCTGAATCCAAATCTTACCAAATAAATTCCATTACTCTTGCTCATTGAGATCTTTCCAATGATACAAAGGCACATTCCGATGTCTCCAAAATTTTCAGCTACGATTTAATTTAATTTTTAGTGAAGAAATCATTCAATATTGAAAAACTTTTGCACTGCAAGTCCAAACACCATGGAACCAAGCCCATGCACCCCTCCTTGTGGAGAGCTTTCCAAAGACATCAAAGAACATGATCTGAAGCATCTTGATTCGGTGGGACCTCAAACAAGACTACCTTCCTTCATAGATAGATTTGACCAACTATCACTATGGGTGGGGGGAGAGAGTTATACGTAGGGTAAGGTCAAGTTAAGCCATGCAATTTGGGAATGTCCCCCAAATTTGGTGAAATTTTGCCAATAGGGAAAAAGTTGCCACCCATGGGCTATAGCCATGGTTAAGTAAAGGTCAACTTTATCATGAACCTAAACATGTAGAGGGTTAGGAGAAAGAGGGTTTTTAAAAAAAGATATTAAATATCCCCAATGAGCTTTGTACATCATATTTTCAAGCTTTTTTTTGTTTTTTTGCCTTACATGGATCTACATAGAATTGTGTTGGCTGGTTTTGCTTATTTTGCATGCTTTGCAAAAATAATATTAATTTTTTTTATTTTGCATGTTTTTTTTTATCCCACAACAATTTCAAATTGAGCATCTTTTAAGAAAGAATGAGAATATCAACCATCAACATAGTTTTCAACATTGAATAACACTAATCATATTTTTATTTATTGTACAAGAAAGGTCAAATTCATCAAACATTTTGGCACAATCTTCCCACTCTACACATGCCTGAACATTGTCAATCACCTTTTGTGTCAATTAGAGTTCATTGAGAGGTGTTTAACATCTCATGACTTTTATACCTATTCTTCAAAAGTGTGAAAGGGATTTGTATCTATATGTAAACACGATTTCCCTCCCACTTGCAAGGATTAGATTGGTCGTTTCTAAATGGGATATTCATGGATATAAGGTAACTTCCAATACTTTATGAAAATTTTCCAAGTGTTTTACAACATTGTTAATGCACTTTAAGTAAGTAAATCAAAATTTGAATTTGATTTGACATAGTTGTAACTTTAGGTTGGAAGTTTTGGTAAAAAGAATTTAGAATTTGATTGAGAAATGTGAATTTCTCATCATGGAATGTACAATTGATGTAATTGAGGGCAACTTCAAAATTATTACATTATTGAGAAAATTTCATTATTCATATTCAAGTATGTAAAATCATGTTTCTAGCAAGTAGACTATTTTGCACCTAAAGCTTCAAAACAATTAACATATAATTAAGCTACAAATGTCCCATGGAAATACAAAGGATTATTAAATAGAATGTTATGTCAAAAAATTGAGTTGTACCATAGTTGCAAGTTAATTGTAATATGGACATTTATATAATAAAATGTACACATTGTAAATATGGTTATAGTCAAACATGTTTGACTTCATTGACAAGTTGCATTTTAGTAATATGTGATAATTATATTACAATTAAAGTAAATGTAGCAACCAATTAACAACTATTTTGCAATTAGTGTATGACCTTGACACATATGATCATGCCACATATATGCATTTTCATCACCCATTAAATATGACATTTTCAATTAGTTTGTAAAGTTTAATTGTCAACTATGATTCCCATTGATATAATTAGTTGTGTCATTAAGTTGCCATTACATAAATATTATTTTATATTATTATTCAATTATTTAATTATTAATTTTTCATTACATTATAATTCACAACATCATGTCACTTTACAAACATATCAAATCATAAAATTTATTGAAGGTGAAAGTCTACTTTTGAAGTGAAATTAAAAGCAATGTATATATTATATTACAAATTCAATTAAGATATACATATGAATATGCATTTATATACCTTAATGTTTTATATTTAAATGTTTAATTGTTTCATTGACAAGGATTGATTCCTTCAAGCTAATAATGGGTTGTGCCTAGGTGCAAGCAAGATATTTTGTGCATACTTGTTACCTTGTTTTTTACTTGAAACCACCAAAAAAATAATCTTTCAAACTTTTAACTTTCCTTTAGCATTTCAAAACAAATGAAACTTTAGTCTTTTTATGAGCATCTTTAGCATCCTTCTAGCTTTTCAAAGCAGCTTGTGCCATATCATTTGGATTTGAAAAAGTACCCCAAAAGTATCTTAAAAAATTATATCATTTTTTAAGGGTTGGGGATGATTTTAGCTATGAAAACAAATTCCATTAACCAAAAAATATATATTAAAATGTTCACCACATCAATATTGAGGTGCTTGAAAAAAAAACCAAATAATTGCAAAAATATTTCATCTACTTTCAAGTATTTGAATTTTATTTTTCAAACTACCACGAATTTTAGGTCTAATTCAAGTACTTGCAACTAGCTTAAAAAAACATGATTATAATAATTTAGCTTTTGAAGTCCATGCAAACAAGAGTTTAATGTACCCAAAAAAAATTATTATTTCCAAAAAAAATTATCATGTACTTGTTAGTCCTTTTATTGAAGGACCCCAATATTTTGTTGCTTACATTACTTTTTGTGTATATTTTATCATGTTTTCACTTGCCTATTATAAAAAAATTCAAAATGAATTACAAAGGATATTTTTTTCCTTTTTAACGACAAACATTTAGTATACATGTAAGTCAAAATAACCAAATCAACTAGCTAACATGTGTACAATTAATATGCAACTAGTTTCAAGTTTCAACTTGAAATTTGAACATGACCCCTAAACAAGTGACACATGGTAATAAATCAACACGTTTCCCCCTTTTGCATCAAGGTCGCTCATGCACTTATGCTTATTGTTAAGAAACTCAAAATGAATTAGGAAACAAAAGATTTAAAAAAACACATTTTGTGCATTTTTTAATCTTTTGGTGATGTAATTATCATATTATGTGCTAAATAACTAAGTTTCTTTGGGCTTTACTAGTGTTTAAAAGTAGAACAAAAATATTGTTACAAGTTTATTTGTTTATTTTAAAAACTTGAATATTAAAGGTTCTTATTTTTGGAGGTTGAAAGTTCTTGTTCTTGTTTTTGAAGGTTGAAGGTTCGTGATTTATGTTTTGTAAGATGTTCCTTTGCATATATTAAAAAAATATATTAAACACACATGTTATTTTTGGGTATTTATGATGACTTTTGTTGTTCTTATATTATAAGATCAAATCTTGATAATGTTTGAATCCATCAAAATTTAATTTGTGCCTACAAGGTAAGGTTTGTTCAAAAAAAAAATGACGGGTTTGTTTGAAAAATATAGTATTGAGTAAAAAAATGCAAATGTGATGTTGTATAATTTTGTTATGTTTTTTATAACTATGTCATTGAATGTGTTGTTGTTTATCATGTAATAATTTAAACCAATACATGTAAGAAAAAAAATTCCAAAACAACAAACATTAGAAGGAATCCTATCCATTCCAACCCATTTGTTTGCAATTTATGGTCAAATCAAACATTTTTGCAACTACAGATGCAATTATCCTTTGTGGCACATGTTAAAAATGACTTATAGTTACATAATATTTGATTACAAAGTGATTTAAAATTGCATATGCAATTACAACTTGCGACTAATATCAATTTGGATGAAAATGAAAATGAAAAGTGCATTTATATTGTCCATTTTTAGTGGTTGGGCAAAAGAAGATGAGAATGTACTTGTTTTTGCATCTCATGATGTGGTTCATGGACCACAAGATACCATGTGGCATTTTATTTTTGAACTTGAATTGTGACTACAAATCCTAGTTGCAAATATACATGTAACTAAATGTGAAAAAAATGGCAAATGAAATTGCAAGATTTAACGATTTAAATTTTTTTATAGTGTTCTTAAATGAACTAAATGTTAGATGTGTAATAGGATTTGGTATGTTTGTGAAAATTTCATAGGACCAATTGAAATGGTAGAAATAGACAATTATTTATAGTTTTCACCACAATAGGGTTTTGTGTAAGTGTGAACATGTTTCAAAAAACATTACATGGGGTTTTTGCATTGGTGATTTGAGTTTTTTAGTTATTTTGAATGAATTTAAACAATTCTTTGTAATTTCCATTTAAGCTTGATAAGGTTTTTACACATTATTTGAAAGTGCACTTTGTTTCAAGTTGTTTTTGTGTTGGAACCAAAGTGCCATTGATCCACAAAAAGACTTAATCAAATTTGGCTAAAAGGCAAAATGAAAATTTTGGTTTCAACATTTTAAAATGATTTTGGCTACCTTCTTGAATTGTGTATAAAAATCGAACAAATTTTCTTAAATATCAGTCAAATTCTTACTATTGAAAATCTCCAAAAAAATTACATTAACATTATAATATATATAAAGTTAGGAAAATAAAGGTTGGTTTTGATGATGGTTTTTTAGGATACAAGTTATTAAAAATTCCACAAAAAAAATTTCTCTAATGTACTGCATTTGGCCATTTAATTAATTAATTACATAGGTTAGGTATTAGGGTAATTAATTAAGTAAGTAGGTTAAATGATAGGTTAAATGTAATAATTAGTAAATAAGATAGGTAGTAGAATATATATAATAGATGAATAGGTTAAATACTAAGTAGTAAGAATTCTATTGTGTTGATATGTGAGAATGTTGTATCTTAATTATTATTTAACTCTAGGTAGGCTATGTAATTGATTTATTAAATAGGTTAGGTGCAAGCAAAAAGTTTTATACATATTTGTTACCTTGTTTTCTACTTGAAAACACAAAAAATCAAACTTTTTGACTTCTAGCATTTCAAAACAAATGAAACTTTTAGTTTTTTCCATGGGCATCTTTAAATTCTCTCCAGCTTTTGAAAACAATTTTTTTCATATCATTTGGACTTGAAAAAACACCCCAAAAAGTATCCCCTACATCATTTTTTAGGGGTTGGGGATGATTCTAGTTATGAAAACAAATTTGATCAACCAAAAAATTATGTTAAAATATTCATCACATCAATATTGAGGTGCTATATATATAATTTTATTTTTTGCAAAAACATTTCACCTACTTTCAAGTATTTGAACTTTATTTTTCAGACTAACACAAATTTTAAGTCCAATTCAAGTACTTGCAAGTAATTTTTAAAAACATGATTATAATAATTTAGGTTTTGAAGTCCGTGCAAGCAAGAGTTAAAAAATAATGCACCAAAAAGAAAAATTATCCCCATAAATCATTTATTTGTTAGTTGTTTTATTTATGGACTACAATATTTTGTTGCTTACACTATTTTTTGTGTATACTTTACCATGTTTTCACCTGGTTAGGTAATAGGTAATAGGTAGTAACTAAATAGGTTAAATAATAACTATTTTATTGTGTGAATATGTGACAATGTTTTTTCAATATCTTTGTCATCCTTTAACCAAATTGAACAATTTTTATGTCATTAGAAGATCACAAATCTTTTTTTAACACCAAAAACAAAGGTGCACGGACAAAAATGCAAGAAGAGAAGGAAAAGGCCTATGATATTATGTTTCAAATTTTTTGAAGCAAAAGCCCTAGATTTTTAGTAGTTTCAAACCTCATATCTTTCGCATCGTTTAACCAAATTCTATATTTTTTATGTCATTAGAAGTGAAAATTGGAAGACTACAAATGATTTTTAAGCACTAAAAGCAAAGGTGCAAGGAAGAAAATGTAAAAAGAGAATAGAAAGGATGGTGATGTTTTGTTTCAAAAGTTTTGAAGAAAGTTGTAGACCTTTTTTAGTTTCAAACCCTATATCTTTTTCATCCTTAACCAAATTCAACAATATTTATATCATTGGAAAGGAAAGTTAAAAGATTACAAATGTTGTCAAAGCATTAAAAGCAAAGGAACAAGGAAAAAAAATGCTAGTAAAGTAAGAAGAGGATTGTGATATTTTGTTGCAATTTTTTTCAAGAAAAAACTCTAAACCCTCTCTAGTTTCAAACCCCATATCGTTTCCATTTTTAGTCCATTTTGAATGATATAAAACCCTATGGGTGTGCCAACTAAGAGCTATAAAAGTGTTTTGTATTCTAAAGGCAATGGAACAATAACCAAGGAATTTAACTTCAAAGTTTAAAACTATCACTCCTACAAATATGTGTTTTTAAGCTAGTTTTTAAAACTTAATTTAGTCATAATTTTAGTTACATCAAACAATGGAAAAAATTGGATGTAATCGAAATAAACTAGTTGTTTTTGACACAAATGTGACAAAAATTATATGATTAACATGACTAAGGCTATTAGTTGATGTGGCATTATTAATTTGATTTTTAAATTAAAAATTAAATTATTTATATGGATATATAATGACATTATAGAACTTTTTTTTGGAATTGTACGATAATCCAAAACGTTGACACCATTGACTTGGGATTCAACATTGAAAAAACATTTTAGGTTGACATTATTACTAAATCATCAGTAGACATCATATAAACCATTGAATATTTAAACTTGAGATTTCTTTTTCATGATGAGTGTTCAAAGTAAAATTTGAACCCATAACCTTTCTGGTCATACTCCAAGGTTTTAACCATTAAACCATCACTTCACATGATAACAAAAAATGACATTGCAAAAGATCTAAACACATATTTTGAACAAAAAAGTGCGGGTGAAATCATGGTCGAAGGAGCTAGGGGAGCTAAGGTAAATGTCAATTTCCAAGGATTGCACATGACACATGTCATTTTTGTGTTGGTTTATAACTTAAAATTTTGTATTTTAAATACCCTATTTAATGTTGCATTTTAGATATAAATACATTTTGACTAGAAATTGATTTTATATCATGTATGTTATGCATTCATGCCCTTTATCACATATATATGAACAACTTTTGTTAAAGCCACATTTTCAAAATCCTTAATGTTCAAGGACAAAACACTTTCAAGAACCAAATGTGCTCAAATGGGTTAAAAAACAATTTTCATCAATTTAAGTCATTTTCCCCTTTTAATCACCAATGTTCAATTTTTATCCAATTTTCAAAAGACATGGTGGACATTTGGTTAAAAAAAAAGACGTTTGAAGAAAACAAGGATTGCCCATTCTCAAGGTTTAAATGCTTTGAACATGCAATTTTTTTTTATTTGTGTTAAGCTTTGAACATGTAAACTTTGCAATTAATGAAAAATATTCAAAAAAACATTATGATAATTCAAACTATTATGCTTCCATTGTGATTTTTCAAACATACAAAAATGTAATTTTAAGGAGTGTCCACTCACTTGGGTGGCTCCTTTGATTGTGATTTTACTCGTACATGTTAATATCACTATTTGATTTAATTGATTCAGTAGGTTTATTATTAAATTGAACTTTTTAATTTTTAAAATTTAAAATATGCATAAATTATAATTATTCTAAATACTCATTCATTAACAATTTCAAATGTATTGTTTTCAAACTTTGAATTGAGTTATATATTCAAATATTATTTAAACAAGTACATCTAATTTATTTATTTTCATGGAAATTTGTGTTTTTTTTCCATTTAAAAATGTACAACAACTGAGATGGTTAAAAATATTTATTTCAAAAATTCATTTGTAATGTCTAAAATATAATTATTTGAATAAAAAACTTACTTTCTCAATTACATAGAATTTTAATTTTTTTTTAATCTCAAAATGTGAACAAATAATTAAACTGCTTAATTAAAAAAACATATATAATGTTTTAAATTTTTGATTGAGTTATAATTTATAACTATTATGTAAAACTAATTTACTATCATGATCACATTAAATTTTGTGATTTTTTTCAATTTTAAAAAGTGAACAAAAAATTGAATTTATGTTCCAAAAATTCAAGCAATGTTTTTTTTTGCTTGGGTTATAAATTTCAGATATAACTATTTAGTTACATTTGGTTTCCCTACTTTCGTCATTGATTTCAATTTTATAATATTTTAAATCCAAAGTTTTGGACATTCCATTAATTAACATATTTTGATTTATACCACATATTTATTCAAAAATAATGTTTTGAAAAAATATCTTTAAAATATTTTTTAAAAATTTACTTTTGAAATTATGTTATAAAATGTGTATGCTTCTAAACATACATGAATTCTTGTAATAAAAGTAAAAGAATTGAATTCTATGTTACAATTTTTTTGTAATAACAATGGATTTTACTTTAATTTTATAAATAAATAAATTTCATTTTTTTAATTTCAAATTTAAATGAAATTTACATTAGTTTTATTTTATTTTATATGAAATTATTCCATCTTACTATTACCACATCAATAAAAATAACATTATAATCATGTGTGTCATATTTTACTATTAATTCTAGTCATGTTAGTTGTATTAGTCAACATATACAAAATCCACTTGGGCATTTGCATTTACCACATGTGCAACACATTGTTTGATTTGACTATAATACTAATTTTTTTAGTCATAATGGACATTACTATTTTTGATGTTAGTCATGATGGAAACATTTAATCACTTTATACTATTAGTGTATTTTAGACATTGACTATATAGTCATTTAAAAACATGATGCTAGTAACGTAAAAACCATGTTTTTGTAATAATGTGTTTTAATAGGCCTACCATAGAACATAAACCCCCTTGCACAAAACAATTCATATTTTTCTCATTCCTCGACCAAGTTGAGCGTTTTCTATGACATTGGAAACATTAGATGGAAGGTTACAAATGTTTTTGGAACATAAGAAGCAAAGGAGCAATGTGTGAAAATTCAACTTCCTTTGAGTTCTTAAATATATGGTGATCAGTTTGTTTACCTTAAAGTTACATAATTTGTGGTCCATTTCATTAGGATTTATCCCATATCATTTGTCAACAAGTTTAAATTTGTAAAATACATAAGTAGATGAAAGAATGGACTTCTTATGGTTTGCACTTTAAACATTCAAAGTATATGAACCATATGGGATGAACCATTGAAAAAAGCTTATACCAATGAAATAAAATTTGGATCCTACTTACTTAAGCCTATCTACACCCACATACCTACTTATTTATCTACTTGCCTAGCCTATGCTAAGTTGCCTATTTTAACTTAACCTACATTAATATAATTGCCTACCCTGATTTAACTTAACCTACATTAAGTAGTTGTCATGATTATATTATTTGTTATTATTTATTACATGTACACCATCTGGTGGATAATCTTTATCCAAATCCAATGGAAATTTTTTTGCCACATGTATACATCCTAATTCTTTATCATATGTGATTACACGTTTTAGTTGTAAATCCAATTGCAAATGGTCATGTCACATAGGTTATGTGAATACACATTTTAATCACAAAAACTAGTTGTAAATAACCATGCGATGTCGAATGGATGAAAAGTTGGTGTCAATTGCATATTGATATGGATTACCTTTTGAATGGGTACCATGTATTGTTTTTTACAACAAAAATCTTATGTGACTTGTCCAAGGTGATTGGACTTTATAGCAAATCACATGTGTCATTTATAATTCAGAACTAATCATAAATTTAGTCATTAATTTGTAATTTTTTTGAAATGAAAGGTATGGTGAATATAAACCTCAACACTCCAAGCATGTGATGCATTTTATTTTTAAAACTACCATTCTACACAAATTAGCTAATTGCAATTTAGTTTGTTTTATGTATGTTGCATTTTAGTGATAAATAAGTTCTATTAGTGGCACTGTAATTGTAAACTAGTTTTATTTAAATTGAAAGGATGGACATTTAGATATTTTTGCATTACAATGCTATGCTATATGTCATTGATTTGATTTCACATGTGACATTGAACATCATGATATGGTAGATTTCAAATAGATAAAGTGGAATGAAAAAATTATGGATTAAACTTCATTTCAACAAAAATAAAAGAAATATTAATTTATAGAAACATAGTGTTTTAACTGACAATATTTGATTATCATGATTCATCATCTTTGTAATAACCTTTTGTTTAGGTAAAAGAAAACTTTTGTGATAAATAGATTGTGCAATATATTTGGATAATAGTTAAATTGCATTAATTGAAAAAATTAAATTTATTTTTCTTATAATCCATTTTTAAACCTTAAATGTCAATGTATACTATTTTAGATCGATTTCATGTTTATAAATAATAATGGAATGCAAATTTGCATCATTTATCATAATTTAGATAATTATAATGTTTGTCCAAGGTTTGCACATTTGCACCATAAGTTGTAATTTAATTGTCTAGTACCATTAAAATCAATTGCAATACAATTACATTGGAACCCATAACTAAACACTTAGTTACAAAGAACATCAACATATTTCATTTGTCAAGGGATGAATAAAAATTATACAAACATTAAGTTCATTCATAGATGAATGAAAAATCATGCAACATTAGGTTTGTTGATGGATGAATAAAAAATCACACAAGCATAGGTTCATTAATGGATGAACTTGCCAAATAGTTATTCCATAGTAATCACTTAATTGCCATTTGCAAATTATGTACACTTACACACAAGTACTACTTTGTGCCAACATGAATTGGTACATAATTGCCAATTAGTAGCAACCATTAATGTGTTCTACCACACTTGCAATTGCAAAGGAGTTGCAACAAAAGTCAACAAAATTCATTGTTAATGGATGGATGGATAAAAAACCACATTAGCATGATGTTACAACAATAATTGCAAATTGGTTGCATTGGAGTTGCATGGTGATTGTTCTTGCATAGTTACAACTATGTTGCATATGTTTATGATTTCACATATGGTGAGTTGTGTTCGTTACAACTCATGCAACTTGTTCGGTAACACTCGTGTAATAAAAATATGTTAAGTTGCAATGAAGTTGCAAGTGGTCATTACAATTCAAAAACATAGTTGCAAGGCCAATTGCAGGTTAGTTGCAAATCACTTTATTTCTCATAGTGTTCTTCAATTAATTAAAATTTTCACTAAAAGTAAAATGCATTCATAGAAAGTGGTGAGAAAATTATGACACATTTGAACTTTGCATGAAGGAGAAATCTTTAAAAATAATGGTCAAATTTGTTAATTATATGCAACTACACATATGTAGAGAAAGGCATATTAATTATTAATTCTTTTAATACTTTTGAACATTGTTTGACTACTTTTAAACATCCTAAAAACCCTTCCAAGTTCCTTTACATTCTTAATTGTTATACATGTATTTCCACATAAATGTGGGGATGCACCAATATGTTGTTTTTTTTGTGTAATAAATGTAAGTACAAATCACATTCAATGTGTTCAAGAATTGAACTTGAAAGGGCAATTGTATCTAAGGCTTTGGCTCATTGTACAACACATATTATGACATTGTTGGATTGGAAATAATATATGAATGCACCTTTTTGCGACATATCAAATATTTAGTAGGGTTGTGAGAAAGGGTAATGTGTTTTTCGTAATGTGCTCTCACCCTAATCATAAGGCATATGGCTTCACCCCAAGTGAACACATTGATGTAGATGATCCAAAAATGTTTGCAAATGAAGAGGGGTTACAAAATTGTCATACCAATACTGAGGAAATGCGATTATATGATGACTAATTGCTAACTACACCAATGCAACATCGCAAATTGCTTACAATTTTATTGAATTGATTCACAAAGTAATAGATGCATTTACAATTCCCATTGGGCCAACAACAATTGTAACTACAATTCCCATTCGATCAACAATGATTGCCCACATGATTCCTTCGTAGCCATCAACAACCATAGTGCCACCTTTGCATGATCCCATCCCAAGTACAAACCCCCCCCACAGCCAATTCTTTCAACAAAACAACTTGCATTCAAAAAAACTACAACTATTGAAAGAATTCCTAGTCAATCAACTATAAGCACTAAAATGAACATGATTTATTCTTTGGCCCATAAAAACATGGTTGAAACTATGAAGAAGGGAATAAAATGCTAGTGGAATCCATTAGAATCAATGCCACTATTTTAACATTTGAAGAGAAATGAACTTTAACCCAATTAGACACATTGTTGGAAAAATAATTTCAAATTTTCAAGGCAAAAGATGACACAATCAATTACACCCAAAATGCAATGGTTCAAGCTCTAAACAAATTGGCACTTGTAATGATGACCATAACCTTCATTTAAACTACAAATAACAACATCAACAAAGGCAATGGAATTGAAATACCAAATTAATTTGGTGACCTTGAAACAATAAAGAATTTGGGCTATTTCAATTTCATAAACTTACAACCAAGAACTAGAAAATGTAGAAAGGACATACAAGGATTTTTTAAAAAAACATCATGCAACAAATAGTCATATGTTTTTTAAAAATTTAGATGTAGAAATTGAAAAGGCGAACTTGTTTTAGATTTCAAGATTCTGACACATCAAACTTCACATATGTTTCTCTATCTATTAAAGAATTGTGTTAGCCCACTTTGAAATATCTCACCAAACCTTTCTTAGCTTTCAATGTGTGTACTAGTTTGATTAATTGCATGTCTCACTAGTTGCATTGCTTGCTTTAGTAGTTGGAATGTGGAATTCCTCTTCATGTGTGATTATGCTTGGTTTTAGTTGATCTATTATTCAAAAAAGAGTTGATCACTGCTCAACCCACCCTTGGACCTAAACAAATTATGCAACAAACAACAACATATAAACACATCAACTTGAAAGAATGCAACATAACTATCAAATTTTGCATCAATGTTCTTTACATGTTTTTTTCAAAATCTCTAAAGCGTTTTCAAGTACAAAATGACCTCTCTTATGTTTTCTATTGTATAATAATTCTAAAATGCTATGCTACCCACTTTTTGATGCAATTCATAAATGAATATTTGTCTCACTTAATAAACAAGGATGGATCCCATCGATTCTTATATTTACATCAAACAATCGCCCAAATTGAACATTCCCATGCAAGCTAAACCTATGAAGCACCTGTGAGTCATTTACATTCCTTGGTAAACCCACAAACACATTAAAAAAACTTTTTTTACTATTTACATTAGTTTGTGCAACAATTGAATATCCCTTTGTCTTATGGTAAAAAAAAAAATCTTCAAGATGAAGAATTAAAGGTTTACAAATTCTTATGTGGGTATCGTCAATTGCCCCTTATATGTTTGGTAGTCCACAAAAATGCATAAAATCCTCCATGATAACTTGCATCTTTGCTCCAATTGGCCAACATTTAGCCTTTTAAAATCAACATTCACAACCATAATGAATTCATGTAGCACCAATTTTATTGTTGATTTTCCAATAGCAAAATTTTTATTACAAATTAAAAAACTTGCACCTAAACCAACTTGTAGATGGCACACAATAGCCAAATCTTTATAAGATTGTTTTCCTGTATTGAATAGTCTACTTCACCAAAAGAAGTTTCAATTTGTTAACAATTCTAAACAAGGTGGTTTTTATCATTATGAAATTTTCTACTAACCTATCATCATCATATTCAATGAATAAAAACTAAGAGGACCATGTGGTGCTCAACTTCAATTTCATCCAATAACCTAACTTTTGTGATAGAATGAAAAGATAGTTGTATGATTGTAAAAAATTATGGAATGCAAATTATAATTAATAGAAGTTTTGTGTTTGATTCCATAATAGGTTTTAAGTTGTGAGAAGGTAGATCCATGGACAAGAAAGGAATTAGAGGATTGAACAAATATTCCATGATTTGAAACATTCTTATGCACCCCATTGAAAATAAAACCTTGTTTAGAATTTCATCCATGGAACAACAAATTTTTAAAAAAAATAGAATTTCATTCATGGCACAACAAATTAATAAAATTAGAGTTTCAAAAAACTTATGTGTAATGTTATGTTGGAATGCATTGACGAAAATGCTAAACAATTTTTTTTAAATGCACTAATGGGGTCATAGACTCACAAGGATTGCCTACAATGGAATTGCAAAAGAGCAAAGAATAAAAGAAAGGCATTGATGGACTTGTAGATGAACACTGAGGGGGAAGACCAATGATGGAATATAGAAAAACAAATAAAAAAGAAAGGTGTTGATGGAGTTGCAACTATAAACTCAAGCATCAAGAGGAAAATATCACTAATAATGGAATTATAAAAGAGAAAAAAAGGGAAAAAATTGTTGATGGAGCTGCAAGTGAACATCAAGGGAAAAAACACATGCACACACACAAGGAATGGAAATGTACAAAGACAACCCAAAAAAAACACAAGCAACAACCAAAACCAAAGAAAGTACTAAACTAATGACTATGGAGTTGTAAAGGAAAATTGAGAAGGAAAGAAATGCATCAATGGAATTATAGATGAACATGAAAATCAAAGAACCACCAATGATGGAATTACAAACAAGCATCGAGGTGTCGATAAAACTACATATGAACATCAAAAAAGGAAACACATGCATAAGGAATGAAAACTTGCAAAAACAATAACAGAAAAAATCACAAGCAACAACCAAAACCAAAGAAAGAACTAAACCTAATGACTATGGGGTTGTAGAGGAGCACCGAAAGGGAAAATAAGGTGCCAATGGAGTTGCAAATGAACACGAAAAAAAAAGACCACTAGCGATGGAATGTCAAATGAACACACATGTGCGCACATAAGGAGTGAAAGCAAGACAACAATAACAAAAATTGCAAGCATTGACCAAAAACAAAAAAAGAGTGAAAATTGTTGGTGATGGAGTTGGATAAGAAAAGCCAAAAAAAAAAAGACATTGCCAATGTGAAAGAGAACACTATAAGAGGAACAACAAAAATGCTACTTACATTTATCATGATGGGGTCTTGTGTGAATATTTGATGGTGATAGCTTTTCAAAAAATTTTAAATACAATTACCATATGTGAATACACCAAAAACTAAATGTGCTAACATTAGTGATAAGGGATTGATGTTAACTTAATTTTAAATTAGTGTTAGGATTGTGTTAATGTTATATTCTAACACCAAGTGCGCTTGCACCTTTAGGTACTCACTTACATAAGTGGTCACTTCTATATAATGTGAAAGTAGGCCCTGAGTTTACTACATATGTTGTTAAGGTTTCACTAAATGAAAAGTCAATTGTGAATGAATATGATAATACATGGGTGAGTTCAACACATAAATGTTGAATAATTAATTTATTTTAAAATTTAAGATTCATCATGTGAGTTTTTAATTTTTGAACTTTTCAACATATAATAAATTTAGATATTAAATTCTAACTCAACTTTGAAGTTCTCTTATTGTCCTTGTGATTAATGTGTTCAAAACTAATGTGCTTATCTATGCTACTCAAGGTTCGATTCTAGATTCGTGCAATCTAAATTTTTGATAATAGGGCTAAATTTTTTAAAAAAAATTTGACAAAATAAAAAATAATTTAATTTATGCCAAAGTCACCCATGTACTAGGTATAGTGGGAAAATTAATAATAATACCTGGTGGGTACCCCCTGGGTATCACATGAAATGGCCCACTATATTTTACACTTTGCAAGTGTACCTCCAAATGCACTAGAAAAAAGTCTCAGAGGTTTTTGGGTGTGTTCATTGGATGGTGCATTTGGTGAGTGCTGGGTCACTTAATCCATCTTACTTCATTCTCGTCTTTTGATCATACCTCCATTTACCAATGTGGGTGATTCCTCTTCCAGTTCTTCATCCTCAAGCTTCTGTTTCTTTGTTCCCAATTAGACCTGCTCTCTTTCTTTCTCTCTTTTTCCATGCTTCTCACTGCCAGGCCGACCCATTCTTCCTCACCCAGCATGGAAAGATTTGGCAAAGCACATGCTGAGGAAGAAAGAAAGCCAAATCCTTCCCCAGTTTGTCCACTCCAGAAACTCTCATCCTTCCTACACCAATTCTTCATACATACTATGAGCACTTCCGGTTTCAGTTTGAGCTGCAATTGTAACCTGAGAGTGGATTTAGGCATCGCACTCTTTCCACATGCAAAATTACCACAGTTCTGATGTAGGCTTTGAAGTATCAAGTAATTCACATTCAAAGCCACTGATCATGATTTGCAATCACAGCTTCAGTAATTGGAGTGAGCCACCCATTCACAAAGCTAGATGGGTTGTGATCAAGAATTCACATAATGAACCAAAAAGGCATAACTGCAAAAATGATAGTGAAAGACAGAATGATGAAAGAAATGTAATGTCCCCACCATGCTTCATGAGCCAGATCACAAATTCTAACTCTTGATTCTGAGTGAAACCTAGAGACAAAGGATTTGGAGGAAAATTTATTGCCATGTGGCTTTCGAGATCAGCTGGGATTCATATGCTGATCTGCAAAGGGTAGTCAAAAGCGGCACCTCCTGAGATATCAATTGCCCAGTTTCCAGGATCCAAATTGATGCAACTTACACTGATTACAAGACCCAAGTCTGCAAATGCCCAAAACCTAGAATCTGGGATTTATTTGGAGTCTGGGTTGAAGTTTGTTCACCCATGAGATCTGAGTAACACTGTTTCTTGCATGAGGTGCAGAACCTGTGAGTTAAATTGTGGAATCTGATGGTTTCAGACACGTAAAAATTTGCAAACTATTTTGCATAGATCTGGCATGTGGGAACCAAATCCCTGAATTATTATCTCCTCACAACTCATGGTGTTCCTGAACAAATGAACTACCTACCACAATGGTGATGATGAGGAGCTTACCAATGAGAGACTTGAACCTCCATGTTCATGATTGTTGCAAATTTTACAAATAGTTCATGAGCAGCAGAAGCACAAGAGCTTGAACTCACCCTATCAGCAATTTATCCATTCAGGTGTGCACAATACGACCCAAATTCTGAAACAAAAACTCTCCTCAAAATGTTTCTTAATCTGATACAGAACCAAAGAAAATGTTCACTAGTTGATTGTGCACATGTGTGTATATGTTTCTAAAGAATCTGATGCTACACCAAAAACCTTCAAACCTGAAAAATTCCTTGTGAGCAAAAGCTAGGGCACTGCATGACCATGTGTGATTTACAATGTTTTCAAGCAAGTCAACTTTTCTCCTAGGCGAATCATTTGCACCAGCTGAATTCATGTTGTAGCAAAGTTGTTCATGCATAATAAGAATCATAATTTTATAGTGCCATTCAACATTTAATCAAAGTTCTGTGTTGCATGATGATGACTAACCAAGTTCACCACAAAAAAAAAGAGAAATTCAATGCAGAAGAAAACCTCTTGACAGATTGATCTCCAGAACTAAGTAGGACTCAGTCTACTGCACTTCTGTTGCAAGACTCAGAGCTTGCAGCCAACCACGTGAGAATCTCATCTCATATAGATCTTGTCTGTGTTGTAGTAAGATATCATACACACATTGGGTGTTTTTGGAGATCTGGAGCTCCTCAGGATCAATCCAGATCTGTTGTTTGCAAGCTGGAAGGATCTGGATTCATGATGAACTCATCACTGGTAAACTTACAAGGGTTTAGGGTTTAGGGTGTAGAACTTATGCATGGCAGCGGCAAGCTTTGCTGAGCTAATGATGAGCTGCATTGATTGCTCATGTAATTATTGAAGCTAGCCAATCTTGACCCAAGTGGCTGTGCTGGGAACACCAGCGGAATCGACAGCGAAAAGCATGTAGTAGGAGGAGGGTGCAACGACGGCGTTAGGGGGAGCTGTAGAAGTCACTGCATACTGATTCCTTTCCATGTTTGTTGTCGCTGAAACTGCCAATTTCAGTAATCTTTGCCCCTGTGCACAAATGGGTTGATCATCAAATTCTCGAACGAAAAAAGATTGGCAAGCTCATGCACTTAATCAAGTAAAACCCTAAACCGAACCCTTGCGCTGCATCAGAAGATTGTAACGACATACCTGACCAAAGGAATGAGTAACGAAAGCGGCACTCGCTAGATTGAGCTCCATAGCTGTAGGATTAGCTGCAGCTGTTGCAACGGTGACAGTGAAAGTCGCAGCGTATGCTAAAGAAGCGGGAGCATCAATGAATCGCGGTCGATCAGCAGCTCCACCCGCCGCGAGGTAAGGTGGTGAGAATGCCTCGATTCTCAACTCAGTCGGTAAATCGCCTGTCAAGGTGTAGAACTCGTGCGTGTTGCTTCCAGCAACGAGAATGCGAGCATCGGGCAGCAGATTGGCAGTGGAGTGATATACTCTGGGTATGTCGGAAGCTGTGAGCGACTGGAATCGTGTGCCTGCTGCAGCTTGTGGGTAGTATAAGACCGGCGTCTGGACTGGGTTTTGCGCATTTCCCCATCCCTGAGCACCGCTTCCAGCTCCATTCACAATGAGCACATCACGGGTCGGTAACAGCACCATGTCTCCCATATTTCTTCGCATCGGCATGGTCTCCATAGCCCAATCCACAGCTGCTCCGGCCAGAGGAGCAATCCGTCCACAGGTTTGTGATGCAGGTAATTCTCCTGCTGGATTCAAGTAAGCACCATAGGGTGCCCCTCCGCACACCAGAATCTCCGGGTTCGTCCAACCGCTCTCGGACGTCAATGGAAGCATGACGGAGCTCCCGGCAGCTGGGTAGTTCCGTGGCTCCCCTGGGATGGTGGGTAAGCTTCTCACCACTGTATCGGTTTGCCAGTCGTACAGGATCGAGTCGCGATTCGCAAAGATGAAGAGTTGGTTGTTGGGTAACAAATGCAAGTATGGATATAAGTTATCATACTGTACTCCATCATCTGTCTGCACGTGATTCATGCATGATTCATGTATGGGAAGGAGAAGAAGATGATCAGGAACCGGGTCGAGAAGCTGCTATCTGCTATCCCAATGCATGAGAGCTAAGGACATCTTTCCATTAGGCTGCTGTGATCACAGATTTTGTGGAGATCACAACGGAACTTTGCACTATGTTTTTCCAGCTATATGCGCTCAGTCATCTCACAGCTCTACAGGTCAAGCATTAACCAATGAGAGCTGTGAGTCAAATTGTGACTCACCATACAATGGCATCTGTCTTTTCTTTCTTTCTTGAGAACATGTGTTTCGAGAGGTCCTAACATGTTGAACTACACATTTTTCTATGCACTTGCAGCTCTGGACAATGGAAAGCGACTACCCCTGCAGCAAGAAACAAAGCCCTACGGCAGTAGTGGCTTTCCATTAGACTGCTGTGATCACAGCACCCTATCTGTAACTGTGGTCACAGCAGCCTAATGGAAAGAGATTCTAAATTATCTATCCCCCAAGAGATTGGCACAACATCTTACAATGGCAGCAGCAAGCTAGCAGCACTGCGGGGCCTGCAACTACTACGCACCTGAGTGAGGAGGGGAAGATTAATGGCGCCTTGACCATTAGCAGGCACGTACTCCAGCGTGAACACACTGCGGCCACCGACGACAATCTGACGACCATCGGGCAGGAGCTGATTAGTAGCATACCAGCGCCCGTTTTGCAGCTGGGTATCAGTACTCTCCACCCAGTCACACTCGCCATCGTCTCCGCAAGGCACGAACGTCCGGATCTGTTGCAGATCACACATGTGATCAATGCTGCAGCTTCTTCAACAAAACCATGTACACACTACACACCCAAAGTTTGCTGATCATCAGCGAATCATGTCTAATACAAGTTGCAGCTCCATGTGTTAAATAGCTAGCTAGATCGGCACTGCAATGCCTTCTGGCCGGGCAGCCACAAAGTTGTTCTTGAAGAAGTTGTTCATCACATGTGCATGCTGCATGCATTGATCATGACTACTACTTGAGGCTCACCTTGCTAAATCCGTCGGAATCGCCGCCTGTTTGAACGAGAGTGCCGTCGCCGATGAATTGGCCGGAAGAGCACCAGGTGTCGGTGAAGATGAAGAGAGGCCTTATGCTGTTGGATCCCGGCGTGAACACCGCAGAATGCGCCGTGCAATCTTGTTGAGACACCTGCAAGTCAACAATATATGCAGCAGCTAGCTAGCTTCATCACCATGCATTTCAGTAAAAGTTCTACTATAAACTTGTCAAAGGAATCTATTGCTTCGCGAGTTTGCAGTTTGTTATGAAATTTTTTCATTCTGTCGCGGATCAACAACCAGCTTCATGAACTGCTTCTCAAATTAGCTGATCAGCTGAGTTTTGTGGCTTCCAGCAGACCTGACCGTGCGCCCTGCACTTCTAAAACTTGGGCTTGGACCTGCAGAAAACTTCACAACTCTAGCAGTTTGAACAGCAGCAACTTGTGCAGGGAGGTACTAAATTAGGTACAGTAAGTGTCTCTTTCCATTAGGTTACTATGATCACATTTCACACAGTGTGCTGTGCTGTGATCACAGCAGCTAGCTAATGGAAAGCCACTACTATATATAAGGCTTCGTTTCTTGCTGCAGGGGCAGTTGCTTTCCATTGTCCAGACCTACAAGTGCGTTGAAAATATGTAATTAATCATGTTAGGAACTGTGGGTTCACACACACATGTTCCCATGAGAAAAAAAGACAGATGTCATTGGACGGAGCTCTCACAAGCTCCTCCTGCAATTCATCAATGCTTGAGGCGCAGTCTAGTTGTGAGATGATTGTGAGAACAAATCGATGGCTGTATAAACATAATGGAAAACCGCTGCGATCCAAAAAAATTTTGTAAAAAAATCTGTGATCACAACAACCTAATGGAAAGATGTCCTTAGTACTGACCCGATCGTCGGGGTTAGCGCGACATCGACCACCATTCAAAGGGAGCTGCGAGGGTCCAATATTGGTACGATCCAGCAACACCACATTGCCAAAATGAGTCACAGCTGTGTGCATGGACGAAATGCCGGCGTCTTGCACAACCACCTCCCATGAGCCTTGAGCATGCACGAGGCGAAATCTTCCAACCAAGCTGACTACGTCGTCGGGGACGAGCCCTACTGCGGTCATGATTTCCAAAACCAGCAATACCCGGAAAATCTTCAAAGCATGACTAGAGCAACACCCGCCGGCCATGAGTCTGTTGACGTACGTGCAATCGATATTCGATCTCTTCTTCTTCTTAATCTTCTTCGTATTCTTCTTCTTCTTCTTCTTCTTCTTCTTCTTCTGAGCTTCAGTGCCCACATGAAGCGCTCGCTACGAGAAAATTTGTGCAATGGAGAAGCACTAGAGATTGACTCTCTATAATTGTTGTTGTTCCTAAGTTGCTATCCTGTCCTGTCCTCCATGCTCCTACAGCATTTATACCTAAACCCTAAAACCCTAAAACCCTAAAACCCTCAAGGGTCTGCCTATACGTAGACCCTTCACCTCCTGAGTAAAGCAAAACTATCTTTTTTTTTTTTTTTCCCATTATGTTTTAGGTCATATCCTATTATATTTTGTTTCAGAATTTTATTAAAAGTTTTCCTAAAATGGAAACAAATTTTCATATTCTATTATATTTGTAATTTTTTTTACCTTCTTTGAATAACAAAAATGATGTTTTTTTATTGGAATTTCTTTTCATGCATCCAGCTAGCAGGCAGCATTTGTTTTTATCTCCATATTTATTATATTTTTAAAAAAAATATTTGAAATTTATTTTTAAAGTTTTTTCTTTGGAAAATTTGTCAAGGATCTAGCAGAGAGCAAATGTTTCATCTTCGGTGAAAAAAGAAAAAAAAAGAAAAAAAAAGAAAAGAAGAGGGCAAGTGAGGGACCAAAATATACACAGGAAAATAAATGTAGGGGTGACTTAAACTTTTTTTAATTGAAAAATAATTCATATATGAAAGTAGAAAAAATTTAAGAGTTTTAAAAAAAAAAATTGGCTACCTTCTAAAGCCTGCTGTAGGAATCTGGCGATCCATTTTTTTTTCTAAAATTTCAAAATCTGGCTAATTAGGATCAATCTTTGCACGAAAGTCCTTCATATGTGTCAAATTCATATTTTCAAAAAATTGTCTGAAATGTCAAAAATGAGTTTCTTTTGGGAGTTTCTGATTGTCCAATTTCAGGAAAACATTCTTTTCTTCAGAGAAATGACCAGAGTCTAGCAAAAATTATTTAATATCATTAAATATAATTATATATTATGTATGTGATATATATATATATATATATATATATTCTTATTTTAATATTTAATTATATTTAATGGGTTGGAGTTGTTTAGCAAACATATAGAAAGATGCTTGAATGTTTTAATTTCCTTTTTTTGTAGCCAAAATTTGTTAAATCATCTTATGGATGATCATCAACACCATTTTTTTTAGGTGAATTTTTGTCACCTGGCTACCAAAAAATTGGATTTTTCTTTTCCCTCTTGATGGGAATTCAACTATTTTTTTTTTTAAATGGAAAAATTCAACAAAATCTCGAAATCTGAAAATTAAAATGAAAAAAAACCACAGATCCTCACTTGTGCTAAATCACAAAATTGAATTACAAAACAACATTGCTTTTAAGTTGCAGCCCATGGTAGCAGAAGATCATCACTTTACCCTAGGGTTAGTTTCATCATTCAATAATCTTTAAAATAAGGAAACAAATTTTTCATGAAAATTTGAAGCTGAGGTGTTGAAAACCACCATATCTATCAAAGGTTACAATCCAAATAATTTCGGAACTCATAAGACCATAATCATAGTACCTAGATCATGAAATAATAATAATTTTAAAATTTGCAAAATAAAAATAAAAATGAAATAAATTAATTATTTGTTTCAGCCAGATGGAAATGAACCCTAGGCTAAGGGCATTCATTTCATTACCTGCCAAACTATAGAGCAACTATGGTTAAACCCGAGATTGTCACACTGTGGCCTTGCCATTTACATTAAAAAGTATCTTAAGGCCAAAAGAAAGAATTATGGAAATTCAAATATTTCACCATGCAAAAATATATTAATCTTCAAAAAAATCCTCTCAAAGAAACCAAAAAAAAATCCTTCAACATATCATAACTCTATAACTGATCTCAAGTTTTAACACAAGTCAAAATATCGTCTTTCAAAAAATCCTTATATAAAAATAGACCTATTATTTATTACCTAGGGGCCTATAAAAATCCCTTAAGCTACTATACTCTATAATGAATCTAAACACGATATCCTTGCCTTGGTAGGCAATGCCAATAATTTAAGAAAATAAATAAATTTACTGGTATGTGATGAAGATATACCCTTAATACTTTAGAAGTTAAAACTATTGATTAAATTGCTTATTATTTATTGATGTACATTCCTCTAGTTAGAAGTTAGAACTGAAAATCTTGCTAACAAAGAGTAGGAAAATAGATAGTTACTAGGTAAGTAGATGGTTTATACAAAGGTAAGGGCTGTTTTTACTACCTACCTACTAACAACCTACTTGTGAGGGTTGTTAGTAGGTAGGTAGTTAAAAAAAAAGCAACAGAGCTAACCACTGTGGTTAGCTAATGAACTAAAACCCAACAGAAAACTGTTTCCTGACCACTTATCATTCATCCTTTATGGTGTGCTGGTGGGTTGCTGGGTTTAGGGTTTAGGGTAGTAGATGTATAAGAATGTTTTAAATGTGTGTGTCCATATATACATACACCCCCCTCAAGTGCCCCGAGTGTGACAGAATAGCAGCAATACCGTACAAATGAATTATGAATAAAATGTGATACCATGACATTGCACCTACACACACAGCACGCAGCTCATAAGTCCCAACCACAGACTTACAATAATAATGCACACAATCAACACGTTTGCACATAAGATTGCACTTGTAGCTTTTACTCACATCAGCTGCAATCCGACATAGTCATCAGGTTCATAATATTAAGTTGAAAGCAGTTTGTATTGAGCTACTAACAATCTAATACAAAACCATGTTTCTGAATTATTTATTTGAATCATTGATCAATTAGTGTAACTATGAGAGAAAAAAATGAAGAAAGTAAGGTGAGAGTGTTTGATTATATGGTAGCATTCTATTATGTATCCATATTGGATGCAAAACATATGCCTGAAGAAGAAGATTCATCATCAATATAAACACAGGAAAACACATTAGAAAACCATGACATGATGAGCCTTGCATTTGCACCTTTATGATCTTTTGTTACTAACACAACTTAGCAACAGATATCAGTGCCTTTTCACTACAAACACCCCAACAGAAATCAAATCATTCATGGGTGAGCTTTCCTGTTCGCAAAATTTTGAAACCTCCAAATTCCAATCTATCTTTGTCCAATTGCATGTTTGAATAAGATGTCCTACTGATTTCAGACACTTTTTCTGTTGGCTCAAAAAGCATTCATCAAAATTGCATGTTTGTTTGCATTGACATGATAATAATATGCGGGAGTTTTTGGTTTGTTTTGACTGGAATGAGATTTTTCAAGAGAATTTTGTTGCTTATCCAATAATGTCAATTTGCACCCGCTTCTCATGGGTGGGTGGCATTCAATTCTAGATAGATAAAAAAGTGGAGCATGATTGTGTACACCAAATATTGAATAAGGAAAAAAGGTACTCGGGTTTGCATCATATCATTTACAACTCCTGCAAGGCTCCGTTCCCTTGCACTTGGTGATCTGCCACTTTTTGTCCCGCCAAGAATTAGTCCAAAGATGAACATTGCACCTGTGATCTGCCACTTTTTGTCCTGCAAAGAATTAGTCCAAAGATGAACAAAAACAATGTTGAAAAACATAGTTTTCCAACCAAGAATGACTATTGTAGACTCTTCATCTTCAATCCCTAAACACCTCATTCATTCGCCAAAAATGGGTTTTTGGGGGGAAGGATTTTAGATTCATGCAGCAAGCAGAAGCTAGAATTTTTTCAAGAAATTCTTTTTGGGTCATGTGGAGTGTGATCATAAGCTCCAAATGTCATGCCACCCATGGAATTGTATGTGAGATTAAGGGGATTTTTGCCCCAAGGCAAGAGGGAGCCAATCAGGTGAAGGACGATACCAACAAAGGTTGCTGTAATACTTGTGAGGTGGTAAGTGGGCAATACTTATTATGGCTAATTCACCAAAGATCAGCCTTTTTTACTGTTGAGAATTCACATAAAAGAAAAAGGGGAAAAAAAAAAAAAAACAAAACAAAATGAAACTGAATTGATTTTGGAGGGTCTCAAGTCTCAATTGCCAGAAGTTAGAAAAAAAGAAAAGCAAAAATTGTCATATTTTTATATTTGGTTTTCAGTGATAGCAAAGAAAATAGAAGATTGTTTAAAGATTTGTACTTCATCTATGACTTATAGCCAGATTTGCTAAACCTTCCTAGGGACATCTTGCTATGAATGATTGCCACTTAGGCTGAATAAAAAAAATTCATAGAAAAATAAGCTGCTTGTCGATTTATTGATTATTTTGTCTAAAGGGATAATCACTACATTTAAGAAATTTTCACAATGACAAATTGTATTCCAACTTGACCTCCAAAAGGTGCTAGGTTTAAATTAGTGAAGAAGCCTATAGCATTAGAACAAATTCAATCCTTTGACTAAGAAAACAATGAATGACTATATAAGTTTTCAATGACTTGATGAATGACTATAGTTGTACATTATAACTTTTCATGTTACATGGACAAATCAATAATCATAAATGAGTTGTTTTCTCATTGACATGGATGATAATATTATATATGATAATAACAAAATCATTAGTTCATAATTTTTTGCATCCATGACAAAAGCACAAAATGATGTGAACTTCTAATTGTTATTTATGATATTATAAAATGATTATTGTTTTAAATTATCTGAACAATGGTGATATAGCTTTTCAATGCGAATATTAAATGATTATATTTTGGATAACATCACAATTGATGTATGATTGAAAAGTGATTATTGCGCAATGACATGGATAATATTGGCATGGCTTTAAATGATCATGAAATGATTGGAATATGATGAATCAACTGGAAATTGATTACAAAATGACCAATGTATAATGACATCGCTAATGTTGACCAACTATCTACTTACCTATTCACCTATTCACCTAATCACCCAACCTACCACCTATTTCCCTACCTAGCCACCCACCCACCCACCTACCTACCTACCTACCTATCTCCTAAACTACCTACCTACTACCTATCATTTTACAAGTTGCCTATTACATATTTCATAATCTTGTAGTGATATGAAATCAAACTTACAAAAACTAAACACCTTTTGATGGTGTAATCCATTGGTATGGAATTGGTTTATCATTGTGAAGCTTATGGGTTTTATTCCTAATACTTTCAACCTATGTGCATTCTTTGAAGGCTCAATAAGTAGGTTAGGTTAATTAAGTTAAGTTAATTCAGGCTACCATAGGTATCTACCTATCTTTTTCAACCTACTTAGATTTATTACCTATTTATTTATTTTTAAATATTTTTTATAATAATCCAAAATTTTGATTTTAATCTAGGTATAAATTCAACCAATCATATTCTAATCATTCATTACCATGACACCTTATCAATATATATGATTTGTTTTCAATGACTTGTTTAATATAACTTGACCAATTTTTTTAATGACTATAGGATGAAAAGTGTTCAATGACTTCTCGTCTTAAGCTTGTTCAATGTGATTAAAGGTGCCTTAGTCATATAATATTTAGTGTGATTATTAAATCAATCATAAACGAAATCATAAATTAAAGAATTTTTTTAATGCTACGTAAATAATCATGCGAAATAAAAAAACTTGACAAAAGTTAGACTTTGGTGGTGATGTCCATTGATAAAGACTTGGTTTATTATTGTTAAAATGAGGGCATGAATTCCTTATATTTGTAACCTATGTGCATGCTTAAAGGATTAAGGTAATTAAATAAGTTAATTAAATAACATATATGTAGGTTAAATAAGGTAGGTTAAGTCAAACTACCATTTATTTATGTTTTTTTTTCACAACCTATTTGAACTTTACTATCTACCTACTTTTGAAAAAAAAATTATAATAATCCAAAAAATGATTTAAATTTAGATAAAAATTTGATCAATCAAACGGTCCATTATTTACTAATTAAAATGACCAATCAAATAGTCTTCTATTCTACTTGTCAAAAAAATCATCCCAATCATATTGATGGGTCTAAATTAACTTATCCATATTGATAGGGTGGTCTTTTTGAGAGTTATCATTTTATGTATTTTTTGTAAAAAAATACATGTAGTTGTCATAATGAACCAACCTTTAAATCATGGAATTATATTTTTTTGGACATAATATTGTGTTTTTCTTGTGTATGTGTAAAGAACAAAACAAAAGTTTATCCATTGCAAGGTGAAAGACTACAAATGGTGCAATTAATAAAGGAAACAAACATGAATAATACATAGGTCTATGAAGGTTTCCTTTGAATACACAAAGATTTTTTTGTGGTGATTTTTTCCCATTTTGCGAAAAATATTTTGAATTTTTTTTTCATGAATTCCCTTTTTAATAAACTCTTTTCCAAAAAAAATAATTTAAAAGACATTTACCAAAACTACCACAATAATTACATAGAACATGAGAAGGTGCCTAAGATTTTTCTAATTTCACAGTTTGAATGTCACCAAATTTGGCAAAATGTTCTTAAAAATGATTGCCACTTGAACAACATTGCAAAATTGAAAAAAAAAATTCACCAATTATAGACATATGTGGTTCATCACTGAAAATTTAAAAAAGCAACATATATTTTTGTTAGCTATATTATATTAGTATTCTAAATGAACATAACCAAAAGTTATAACAAATGTGGTGTCCTAGAATATAATAATGTTTTGGGAAAAAGAAAACTACAAAAATGTGTGTTGATTAATAATGCAAAAGTTAATCGGACAACAAAATGTTGGTGGTTGTGTGTAGAATATGTTATTGAACATCAATACTAATATATACTTAAGGTCAATGGGATGGCAAAACAATTAAATAATATTTTCAAGAAAAATTTGATTATCATCACAAATTGGGATTTATAATTGTGATGTGTCCTTACAACCAAAAGTTGGGCTTGTAATCTCTCCTAAATATGACAAGGAAATATGCATTCAAGGATAAACTTGCATTGAAAGTTTCATAAGGAAATAAACATGAGACATAGTGTGACCCAAGGAAAATGAATCACAATCCCATACAAAGTGAGAGGTGTGTGGGAGTCAAAGGAAAAAACTCTTAAGATCCTTAGCTTCATTTTCACTTTGGGATTCACCTAATTATTTCTATTGAAATCTTAAAGATTAAAATTTCAAAATATGTCCAAATCAAATAATTTTTGGATAATTGAAATGCAAGTTATAATATAGTGGACTTCATTCACATTGTTGAAAAAAGATTGCCAAATTGACACATAACCATTTAGACAACAAAATGGGGGATCAAATCATGTTTAATTTAGGAGTTTGATATGGTATTGAAAATTTATCTTTAATAACTATAAAATAGTGTACTTCTATGTTAAAAAAGATTATTTTAAAATAATTATGCTCCTAATTTCAAGTTAAAAACTTCAAGGATTGTGAAAAAATCCCATTGAAATGTAATCCCCATGGCAAGATATAAAATATATTATTGAGGGGAATAATGCCCCATCTTAGGAGTTTAGGTTCTGTGAATTTATGTGGACATGTGAAGTTCATTTGGCTCAAATGGCATTAACCGTCCATTGAATTCACATTGAAATCTTTAAACTTTTCTCTAAATTTCTTGACCAATAAGAAGTTTAGGGATACTTATAGGGCGATTTATTAATATTTATGACCAAAACCATAAGGGAAATTATAATTTTGATAATTATTTTAAATGCAAGAATTGTAGCTAGTGTAAGATGTGGACTCTTCAGAATCTCAAACATGAACCACCTAACCATGCTTTTACCCATAATAGGCTTGTATGCAAGTGTATAGATAAAATGTTGTTGGATTTGATGGTTTGAATTATCACTTTTTAATTATCTTGAGTGAATTAATAATTAATTAAATGAATAATAGGTTTCGTAAGTCTATGAAAATAAAAGGACCAATGGAAATGTTTGAAACAAATCATTACTTTCAATAGAATAAGGTTATGTTTAGGCCCAATTTGTTTTTCAAAACAATGGGGTTTTTGAGCTTGGTGGTCTAAACTGGTTTTTTTTAATGATCTTGAGTGAACTAATAGTCAATGTGTAATAGTTATATTTCCAAACAAGGTTCTAGAACATTATTTGTGCACTTTGTTTTGTTTTCGTTTGGTTGGAATTGATATAACATTTGAACATAAAAACCTAGCAAGAATTTCTAGATGTATTGGGAGGGCACATTATTAAACATAAAAACCAATGTTGGGTAGGTACGTATCATTAACATGATTTTCAAGCCAATCCTCAAATTGAAAATTGAAGGTTTTCATTTTAGATGAGAACTAACACTTTGAAAACCAATCTAGTATCACAAAGCTTCAAATTTAATACTCATGGAAACTATCAAATCAATCCCAAGTCCGATTCTCATATTTGTATAAATTTAAAAAAACTCAAATAAATATAAAAACACTTACCCATTGTCATGTAAAAATTTGAATTTAAGCTCAAAATTTCTTGGAAATTTTACAAAACATTAACCACTAAGCCACAACCTTTTTACATATACACCATGGAGTTCTACTTTTAAATTTAAAAATTACACATGTCAATGGTTTTACTTTTAAAACCATTAAAATGAATAAGCATTAAATAAAACCAATCACATGATTTATTTTACATGATTAATTGTTATTCTATGCTTAAAATTCAAATAAATCTACATGAAGCAAGGTGGTTTGTTTGTTTTGTTTTGTTTGGTACTTATGAGATCCACTAAACCAGGATGCTTTAGATTGTGTTCTTGGTCTCTTTGGAAAGCTCTCCAAGAGGAGGGGTGCATTGGTTTGGTTTCATGGCATTTGGACTTGCAGTATAGAAGTTCTTGAATATTGAATGATTTTTTCACTAAAAATCAAATTAAATCTTAATTGAAAATTTCAAAGGAATTGGAATGTGCTTTTGGGGTGCAAATTCTTTAAGGTGTATTAAAATCTTGTTACAACATTATCCTTTTTGTCTTTTTTATGTAGTTTTTTTTTTACCATGTAAAAACACATTTATGGATGACTATGATGGAATTTAAAATTATAATAGTTTAAAACATAGTCCTTCTAAGATTTTTGACAACTTTTAATTCATTATTTTTTATGAGGATCAAAATATAGGGTAAAAAAGGATTACAGTATGGATTAAGTTTTTTTTGTCCTATGTGGTACACCTTAAAGGACTTTCACCTTTTGATGTTATTGGAAAAATCTCAATGAGTGGGATTTAATGGAATTTATTTGGTAAGATTTGGATTCAGAATGTGGGAAATATTGATTTTTAAGTGATTTCTACAACTAAAAATTCAAATAAATTCCAAAAAACCAAATTTTGGAAGGAAAAATCAATTAAAAACGTGGTAACACTTGGGCCAATGGCACATGCCACACTAGTTTATTTTGAAAGGATCTTGCGATCAAAATTAAAAACCATCTTGCCTAAAAATTAATAATTTTATTTTAATGATAATTTGAAAACCAACTAAGGTATCATATTTGAAAAAAAACCAATTCTCTTTTAACTTTTCAAATAATCAAAATCAATAGTTCTTTCAAAAAGGTACGAATTCCCCAACATTAATAATAAGTAATAACTCTTCTATTGAGAGGAGGCATTTCCCATTTTGATGTGATATTCGGCAAATACTAGAAAAATATTTTTTAAATACAAAAATTTAAATTTTTTTATTATAATAATTGTAGGCTACCGATTTGATACCCTTTAAAGGTCATAATAAAACAATCTTATATATTAAAGCTACAGTGGTGTCTGTTTGTCTGTCCGAGCAGTTTCTAGGCACTGCCCGGACCTTTGTTTTTTTTTTTTTTTATGGGTTTTGTTTTTT
>Ga0116231_10000794_pt1 | contig 59598 bp, 45 predicted proteins | sample S1TSphgellanicum_2_FD_89695 | JGI IMG/M metagenome (GOLD analysis project Ga0116231, IMG submission 89695) | Host-associated microbial communities from peat moss isolated from Minnesota, USA - S1T2_Fd - Sphagnum magellanicum MG | ecosystem: Host-associated > Plants > Peat moss > Unclassified...
ATAAAAATTGGAGAAGCTAAAAATTTATCTTCTGAAGATTCCTCATTTCGCTCAAACCAGAAAATTCCCTTGGTCTATGAGCAATTGAGTCCTCCAATCTCAGAACCAATCCAGACTAACACTCATAATCCTTCAACCGCTAAAATTTCACCAACAGAAATTAGCCATAAGAACTATATCTCAAATTTAATAGTACCAATTAAAAAGATTAATACCTCACAAACTCAAAATAAACTAGATAACTCTTCATTGGTATATGCTGAACCAATTAACTACAAGCTAAATACAGATGAATCAATTTCCTTAACCGATAAATTCAGCGAAAAAAGCTTTTCAACCATCAATAAACAAATGGAAAAGACTACTCAATCCCCAATTTATAACAGGGAGTTTCATCTCCCAGTTGTAAAGATTAACTCCGAACGAGCATCACCAGAATTTGAGGATTTAGTATTACCCTCTTATCCTGTCAATAAACAAAAGACAAATAACTTAAATGATAAAATTAGGGATAAAACATCAATTGAACAGACAGAACTGATTACAACAAAAAAACATAATGAAAAACAAACATCTATATCGAGTCTATCTACAAATTATCATCCACCCAAAGTAAATAAAATCAGCGAAAACTCTATTGCTAGAGTTAATTTACCACCTCAGGTTGATTTTGAGGCTCTAGTAGATAAAGTGGAACGCAGAATAATGCGGAGATTAGTTGTAGAAAGTGAACGGAGAGGTAAGAAAAAATGGCATTAGAAAAATTAAAAATCAAAGCAGAAAAAAGTAGCGACGGAGATTTTGCTGATGAAATCGAAGTCTTGTTTAACCCCAACCAAGTACAAATTAATAAAATAGGTTGGAGAGTAGGTGATAAAGGTCTTATTCCTGCTGATGATTTAGCAACTTTAACCATAGAACTATTCTTTGATACTACTCTCACAGGTTCTCCACCAGATAATGTTCAGCAATATACCAAGAAAATTTTTAATTTAACTCAACCTAGAATTGGTACAAGTACCAAAAGACCACCTCGTTGTAAACTAGTTTGGGGAACAATTGGCGGGAAAAGCAGTGTTTTATTACCAGATGGTATTTTGGAAAGTGTGAATAAAACGCTCACCCAATTCCTAGAAGATGGTACTCCCGTTAGAGCAACACTTAATTGTACGTTTAGAGAATGGACGGAGCCAGAAAAACAACGAAAAGAAGAAAATTTAATCGATGACCCTGTTCGCATTTTTAAACGAGGAGAAACATTAAGTAGTATCGCTTATGAAGAATATGGAGATCCTGCTTTATGGCGGATAATTGCTGAAGAAAATCGTTTATATAATCCGCGTAAAATATCTCCGGGATTAGTTTTGACGATTCCCCCCCTGCGCATTGATAGCCAAACTGAGAGGAAATAAACCATGGCTGATTATGGTGGTGTTAAAACCCTTTCTCCCAATATTAGAGTACTTATTCAAGGTCAACGACTTTCTGAAAGCGCTAGCGCCGATCTAATTGCTGCGAATGTATCCGAAGATGTAGATGTACCAAGTATGTTTACTTTGGAGTTTGCGAGTTGGGATTTAGCCAAAGGTAAAATAACTTGGATTGATGACGATATGTTTGAGGTTGGTCAAGAGGTAGAAATCCAAATGGGTTACGAAAATCAATTGAAAACCTTAATAACTGGAGAAATTACAGGATTGGAACCAGAATTTAATCAAGATTCTCCTCCAGTTTTAATCGTCAGAGGTCACGATCTACGTCATCGTTTATTAAGAGGAACAAAAACAAAATCATTTGCGAAAATGAAAGATAGTGATATTGCTAGTCAGATCGCCAGAGATAGGGGTTTAACACCAAGAGTTAAAGATAGTGAAGTCAAACAAGAATATGTTTTACAACATAATCAAACTGATTGGGACTTTCTCCAAAGTCGCGCTGAGCGTATCGGTTATGAAATCGTTATTGATAACAAAACATTATATTTTCAACCCCACCAGAATGATGGTCAAAAAGTTTTAACTTTAAAACTTGGGGAAAATCTAAACGAGTTTTTACCCCGTTTGAGTAGTATGAATCAGGTACAAGAAGTTGAGGTGCGTGGCTGGATTCCTAAGGATAAGGAAGAAGTTATCGGTAAAGCTGCTGCGGGTAAGGAAGGAAGTAAAATGGGTGGTAAAACTACTGGACCTAAAGCAGTGGAAAAATTTGATAAATCTGTTTCTACTGTAGTCAATCAACCTGTATCTAGTAAAGCGGAAGCCGATCAAATAGCAGCAGGACAATTTAAAGATATGGCGATCGCCTATATTAACGCTGAAGGTGTATGTCCTGGTATCCCCACTTTAAGAGTTGCTAAAGTCATTGAAGTTGCTGATGTGGGAAAGCGCTTCAGTGGCTCATATTATGTTACATCAACAGAACATAATTACTCACGAAAGTATGGTTATAATACATTATTCACTGCTAGGAGAACTGCATTATGATTGGAATAGATTTATTAATGCCTGAAGACAAAAGTGCTCGTTTTTATGGCGTTACTATTGCTGTAGTAACTAACATTAAAGACCCTGATGGAGTTGGAAGAATTAAGGTTAAATTTCCCTGGTTATCTACTGATGATGAAAGTGCTTGGGCTAGGGTACTTACTCCTATGGCGGGAGAAGACCGAGGGTTCTATTTTTTGCCCGAAGTAGATGACGAGGTTTTGGTCGCTTTTGAACATGGTGATATCGCTTTCCCTTATATTTTAGGAAGTTTGTGGAATGGGAAGGATAAACCACCTTTAAAAAATGATGATGGTAAAAATGATAAGCGGATGATTAAATCTCGTAGCGGTCATATGATCGTTCTGGATGATACGAAAGATAAAGAAAAAATTATTATCCAAGATAAAACTGGTAAAAACACAATCATTATTGATTGTGAAAAAAATAGCATGAGTATTCAGGTCGAAGAAGACCTAAACATCGAAGCTAAAGGGAAAGTTATCCTCAAAAGTACAGATAAAGATATATCAATCGAATGTAAAAATTTGGAAATTAAAACTCAGCAAGAATGCAAAATTGATGCGGGATCAAATTACAGTATTCAAGCTAAATCTAAAGGAGAATTTGGCGCAAAATCAGGTTTAGAAATTACTTGCGCTGCGGGAGTAAAAGTAAATAATGGAGCACTAGAGGTGATGTAATGGATATTGATTTTTTAGGTGTCGGTTGGACTTATCCAGTCCAGTTTGATCAGCACAGTAAACCTGTTTTATTGAAGGGACAGGTTTTACTGGCGAAGTACGAAGATTCTGTTCGTCAATCGATTTGGGCGATCCTTAATACTGCTCGAGGAGAAAGGGTGATGCGTCCAAATTTTGGCTGTCGTATTCATGACCACGTGTTCGCTCCTAATAATCCAGGAACAGTGGGGGAAATCATTAGCGATGTCCAATCGGCTTTAGTGGAGTGGGAACCCCGGATCGATGTCTTAGATATTGATTTACTCTCTCATCCATCTCAACCTAATCTGTTACAAATTTCCATTAATTATCAAGTCCGGACTACGAATAATTCTTTTAATCTTGTCTATCCATTCTATTTACAGTAGTTTATAATGACTATCCCTCCACCTAAAATTGACCAACGTAACTATCTAGATATAGTTAAGCAAACCCAATCTCTCGCTAAGGAATATACTGAGAAAGATTACACTAAGCCAGACGTAAGTTCAGCGCTAATGCGAATTTTCAGTCGTATGGCTACGGTGGTGAGCGATCGCCTAAATCGCATTCCCGATCGCAACTTGTTAGCATTTCTGAATTTAATCGGTACTCAACTGACTCCTCCACAACCAGCTAGAGTACCACTCACCTTTAGTTTAGCCGAAGGTAGTCGTGTAGATGTTCTAGTTCCATCCCAAACACAAGTTTCCGCAGTTCCTTTAGTTGGAGAAAAGGAAGAAATTGTCTTTGAAACAGAACAGGATTTGGTTGTATCTGGGACAAAATTACAAGAAATCTTTGTTGTAGAAGGTCGAGATTACTACAGCGATCGCAGTGAAACGCTAAATATCAACCCAAATCAGGCTTTTTTAGCTTTTCAAGGCGATCGACCAGTTGAACATTATCTTTATTTATATTGTGAAGAAATTTTTAATCTACCAGAATTAACGACTGCTATTATCACAATCAATACTGATAGTCCAGAAAGTGCTATTAGGTTGAAAGAAATATTCCATATTTACTCTTACTGGGATCAAAAGAAATGGGGGATTCTAGACAATGTCCAAGTCCAAGAAAATGCAACACAATTAACTATTAGTTTAACCCAATTACCTAAATTAGCGCCTGTTGAAATCAATGGACAAAAAGCTAAATGGTTACAAATTAGTTTAAGACCTTACTGGAGAGAAAATTTACCAAAAATTACTCAAATTAATATCACTGCTAGCATTAATCATCCTCAAAAACTCAAATCATGTTTATTTAACAATATTTCCCTAGATTTGAGCAAAGAGTTTTATCCTTTTGGGACAACACCCCAACGCAATGACACTTTTTCTTTTCCTCTGATCAATAAATTGATTAAGCCAGGAGTTGTTATATCAATTAACGCTAACCTGAGTCATCAATCCAATTGTACAGAAGATTTAGATATTACCTGGGAAGTTGGTGACGGAGAAGATTGGCGAAATATTGAAAGAACAACCAATGAAAATAAATTCAGATGGCTAGATACCTCATCACCGATTAGATTTATAGAAAATAGTAATTCAGCTTCATTTCGATTTCCTCAAATTTTTTCAGCTCTTGGGTTGGTTGATGAGCAGATCGAAAATGATTATTGGGTTAGAGGGAGGATTATTAATGGCTTTTATGGAACAAAAGGAAGAGAGAGAAAATATGTTGTCTATAATGATATTACTTTAGTTGCTCAAAATATTTCTCCTGGTCAATCAGAGATATTTGTTGATAGCGTAGACGAATTAGAAATTGGCGACATTATTCGGATTCAATCCTCTGGCGGTCAAGTTCTCCAAGAAGAAATTAAAGTTACTGATAAAGTAGCAGCTGATAAAAAACTAATTTTAGAAACTAGAACGCGCAATTCCTACACCGCAGGTAGTCGGATCTTGAGTAAATTTATCATGACCGATAACATTCCTGATACCTTTGACCCACCTTCTCTGGAATCAATAACGGTCAACTACGAGTTTATTCTGGAAAAACCTGCTTTCTATTCTGCTTACAATGATTTTATTTATTGTGATTGTAGCCCTTTATCAGCGAGATTGTCTGAAGGTGCTAATCCAGGAGACAAGATTATTCATCTTAATCATGTTAGCCAATTCCAACTAGGAGAGATAATAAAATTTGATGACAATAATCCTGAAGAACAGCAAATTGAGTTAATCGACCGAGAACGTAATTTAGTCATTTTGACAAAATCACTCAATTTTGCTCATAATCGCGGGAATAAAGTAATCCGTTCTTTTCAACCCTTAACGCCTCAACTTAATCATTACTCTGCGCTTTATTTGGGATTTAACCAACCATTCCCCAATCGTCCAACCAGTCTTTACTTACAAGTAGAACCTCCCAAACAAGAGGAAGTTGCTCCCAATGTCAATCGAGGAATAAATGATATTGACTTACAACGGATTGCTTGGGAATATGCTAGTCCTCATGGGTGGGAACCCCTAATTGTTAAAGATGAAACTCAAGCTTTGGTGGAAAAAGGCTTGATTCAATTTATTGGACCAACCGACTTTATTCCATCGGACTATTTTGGTAAAAAACTCTATTGGTTCAGAGCCAGGAAAAACTCCAACGATTTCCCCGTACCTCCTCGGTTGCGGTCTATTCGGACTAATACTACTTGGGCTAGTCAAACCATTACTTTGAAAAATGAAGTTTTAGGGTCTAGTAACCATGAACCGCAGCAAGTATTTTCTACAACTCATGCTCTCATCCTCCAAGGACAACTATTGGAAGTCCAAGAATCTCAATTACCCTCGGAGAATGATCGAAAAATCATTGAACAAGCATCAGGTGCAGGTGCGATCGCTTCTTTAGAAGATGAAACAGGACGGGTAGTAGAAGTTTGGGTGCGGTGGGAAGAAGTACCAGATTTTTACACCTCTACACAACAAGACCGTCACTATGTGGTTGACCGCCAAATGGGGAAAATTTATTTTGGTGACGGACAAGCGGGGATGATTCCACCAAGAGGAAGGAATAATATTCGTCTGAGTCAATATCGGACTGGAGGTGGAATTAGAGGTAATCGCGCCGCTCAAACAATTCTGGAACTCAAAACCACTATTCCTTATGTTGATAGTGTGATTAATTGGGAACCCTCTACAGGGGGAAATGAACAGGAATCTTTGGAAAATCTCAAAGAGCGATCGCCCCAAAGATTACGTCACCGCAACCGTGCTGTTACCGCCCAAGACTTCGCCGATCTAGTCTATGAAGCTTCTATAGAAATTGCCAGGGTAAAAATTATCACCCCAGAGATGATGTTTCCTAATTATAACCCCTTACTGGAAGAACTATGGCTAGAGCCTGATGGTACATCCAACCAACCCATTGAAGAAAATCACATCCAAGTTTTCCATGAGAAAATCCGCGGTGGTCGAGTCTTAGCGATTATCGTTCCCTACGGTCAAGAGCGCCAACCTACACCCACATTATCCTTACTCAATCGTGTGGAAACTTATCTCCAGGCGCGTTTTGTCCCGACGATTAAACTTTTCGTGTCAGGTCCCAAATGGCAAGAAATCACGGTAATTACAGAAATTGTCCCTGTTTCCGTGGATAATGCTGATGCGGTCAGAGTAGCGGCGAGCGATCGCCTCCATAACTTTCTCCATCCCTTAACGGGTGGCGATCGTGGACGTGGATGGAGCTTCGGACGTATACCTCATCTTTCCGACCTCTATGCTGTCCTGGAAGATGTCCCAGGTGTTGACTATGTCCGCGCCCTGAAAATTCAACCCGATAATGCTGTGATTGATATCCAGACCTTGATTTACTCAGGTCAACATATTGTTACCTTGAAATTACCCGGAGATACAGATTAAGCTATGCCTTTACCGTTAATCAATCTAGATGATCGGACATATGCTGATTTAGTAGAAGAAGCCATTGCTCTGATCCCCACTGAAGCTCCCGAATGGACAGATCACAACCCATCTGATACGGGGATAGTGCTGATTGAATTATTAGCCTGGTTAACAGAGATGGTGTTATATCGAGCTAATCAAATCCCCGACCCCAACCAAGCTGCATTTTTAAGCTTGCTTAAAGGAAAACCTTGGACAATACCCAATGAGATTCAATCTACTGGCGATCGACAAGCCATTTTGCAAGCAGAAATTCAGAAAACACTAGCGCATCTAAGACACAACTACAGAGCAGTTACTACTCAGGATTTTCAACAACTTATATTATTTGATTGGTTACAAACTAGAACAGCTCAATCCTTAGGAAATGCGGCGATAATTTCCCGAGTACATTGCTTACCAGAACGTGATTTAGAAAACTCAGATATTAATCAAATAGTAGAAGCACATATTAGCTTAGTATTATTACCCCTTGATGATAGTCACGATAGTGAAAATGTTAGAAAAACAATTAAGAGATTTCTCAACCAACGAAGATTGATTACCACGCGGATTCATGTCGTGGAACCTAGCTATGTAAAAATTAGAGTTACCGCCACTCTATATTTAGATGATAGTGCTAATTTTCAATTAGTCCAGTCAGAAGCAAAGAGCCGGATTGAAGACTTTTTTGACCCTTATCCTTGCCCAAATTATTGGGAAAATCAAGGCTATCCTTTTGGGGAAGATATTTATATTTCTGAGCTGTATCAATTACTAGATAATTTACCAGGTGTCGATTACGTAGAGGAAATTCAAGTTATCGATTTTGAAGAACATCGCCAGAAATTGAACGAACAAACTCAGCAGTTGATTGGTATTTCCTTACAAGCCCATGAGCTAGTCAAAGTAAAAATAGGTGAAATTTATACAATGCAACGTTTAGGAGACAAATGGAAAAGGAACAACTAAGTAGTTATCTAGAATATCTACCTGCTTATCTGCGGACAGATCCATTTTTAGGGAAATTTCTATTAGGCTTTGAAAGAATTCTCAGTGGTTCTTCAGAAGAAGAAACGGATTTCCAACCCCAGATTGTTAAATACAAGATTAATGATGATGGAAAAATTCAAGCGCCTTGGGGTTTAGAAACAATCATTTCTCAGGTCCACACATATTTTGACCCGCAGAAAACTCCACCTGAATTTCTCCCCTGGCTGGCGGGATGGGTGGCTTTGAGTTTACGGGATGATTGGAATGAGAAAATCAAACGCCGATTTATCCAAGAAATAGTTCCTTTATATGAAATTCGGGGAACTGTTCATGGAATGAAAAAAATGCTCCAAATTTATTTGGAAAGCTCCGGTTTAACCTATCCAGAACGAACAATCTCTATCTTTGAGTTCGATCAAAATCCCCATTATTTTCAAGTTCAACTTGCTTTACCCAGCAATCAGGTGATTCACCCGGAGAGGTATTGGCAAGAATTCCGCATTGCTAAAGGAATTATTGACCAAGAAAAACCTGCCCATACTTATTACGCCCTAAGAATCTTGACCCTCACCATGCAGATTACCCAAGCATGGGGAGGTTGTTACCCATTTATTTTGTTTGATGCTCCACCTCAACAGAAAATGCAAATTGAGGCGACGATCAAACTCCACAACATACCTCCAGGAGACCCCCTCGAACAACAAATATTAATCCGCATCCAAGGGAAAAATGTCCCTCTAGAACCGAATGGGAGTCAAATGGGTCCCCATGTCAAGCAAACGGTGTTTTATCCCCAATTTGTGGGGAATCGTGATGGCTTTTTTATTGCTCTCGCCAATCTGAGTGATCGACAACTCACTGGCACAATCACTGTTCAAGTTAACTTTTATCTCAACCATCAGCAACATTCCCTGGTTATACTAGACGCTTTACAATTCAATTTAGAACCCAACCTGAGAATATACCGCCCTCTGAATCAACTAGAGTTAATGCCAGGAAATACTCGCCTTGATTCAGACCCAGAACAGACTTTACATATTCGTCAAGATCCGCCTTTAAAAATTTATCAGCCTCAGATCAAGTGGATAGATGGGAATACTCGCCTTGGTTCGAGAGTTGGTCAGACAATGCGTTTAGTTCATGATGCTAGGTTAAGGATTTACAAACCCAGACAATTATTTGAGAGCATGGAAGGGAAGACTCGCTTGGGTAGTCGAGTAGGTGAAACCTTTCAAATTCCCACAGGTGCTGGTGATTCCGAATTAAAAATTTACCGTCTAAATCCAGAATATAAGATTGGGAATACTCTCATAGGTACTGAAGTGGGTGCGACCATGCGTTTAATTCCCAATTCCCAGTGGTTAGAGAGGATTTATCGGTTTAGGTTATTTGATGATCCAGCCAAACAGAAAATAGAAATAGAAGCAATAGTAGAATTGAGAGGAGTGGCTGAGACGGAGGGAGAAAAAATAGCTAGGTTGTTAATCTTGCGAGTTCAATCCTGTTCTTCATCCTTCAGACCATTGATACCAAATCTGGAATTTTCCTCTCAAGGACTGCGAAGTACACACCAGGTAAGTTATCAGCGCTTTTTGGATAACTCCCAAGGTTTTTATATAGTATTGTCTAATGTTAATGATCGCCAGGTTGCAGGAAAAATTACAGTCAGACTGAATTTCAATCTCAATCAACGTCCGGTTTCCCAAGGGATTCTGGAAGAAGACTTTAATTTGAGTCCGAGAATGAATGTTCTAGAAATTTGTCACCTCAATCGTAATGGAGGTGTAGAAGGTAATACAATTATTGGTAGGGTAACTCCACAGATGATGAAGTCTGCGGCAGTTCAAGAAGATGATTGGATAGATTAATTAAATTGTTTAATCCTGACTATTATGGCTGACTTTATTTTAACCACAGGCGATATAGCCATGTTTAATCCCCCATTTGGACAAGCAATTGTCACTCCCATTCCCGGTAATATAGTAGGCTCTGGTAAAGACATGATCAACAAAAAAATAGTTTGTGTTGATGGTGATGAGAAAACGGTAATTGTTCCTGGTTGTCCCTATATGACTCCATCACATCCCATCCCTGGCGTTGGTATTCTTTCCATTGACTCCCTGGCTCCCAACCAAAAAGCCCTAAGAACCAAATCTAACAGTAAACCTGTTTTATTGAAAGGAAGTACATTCAAAGCTAAATTTCAGGTTGTTGCTCCAGCACAGCAACCCACTCCCACGGGACCGATCCCCGACCCTACTCCGCAGTATTCTGGAACTGGTAGTTTTATCACTACCAACTTTCGAGTCAAAGGTACATGAAACCTAAATATTAATCCTTTTTTATAAATAATCGATAGCTTCGTCATCAACATCAATATCCACATCTCCCATCAGGAAATTAGAGAGTAATATCATGGGTACTTCAAGACAGAACCTGACTAAAAAGAATAAAGCTAATATTGAACCAAAAGTTGGATCTCGCGATCCTCACGTCCATCCATTAGAAGAGCTACAAGAGACATTTGGTAACCAGGCGCTAGGTCGCCTGATTGAATCACAAAGTTATCCAGAGCAGCCAGCAGATAGTTCTCCAAACCTACTTCTTGAGCAAATTTCAACAACTAACAACTCTCCTATCCAGCGTCGTTCTTTGTTTCCTGGTCTTTCCCATGAGTTAATAGGTAATGTACAGGGTAATTTGGTACAAGCGAAGCTGACAGTTAGTCAGCCAGGGGATAAATACGAACAAGAAGCTGATCGAGTAGCATCACAATTAGTTAAGCAGATTAATAAGCCAGCCTCCGAGTTGTTAGACGACGACAAAGCTATCCAAGGTGAAAATTTGATGCCGAAATCTGTTTCATCTGCTGAACCTGTAGCTGGAGGAGTGGTTGCTACGCAGCAATTAGAAACAGCTATCAAACAAGATCAAGGTGAGGGACAGCCGATCTCTGAAGATATTCGGGAACCGATTGAACAGTCATTTGGTGTTAATTTTAGTGGCGTCAGGATCCATACGGATACCCAGTCAGATAAATTAAATCACTCTATCGAATCTATTGCTTTCACAAAAGGACAGGACATTTTTTTTAAACAAGGGGCTTATCAACCCAGAAGTTCTCAGGGACAGGAACTTTTAGTCCATGAATTGACACATGTAGTACAGCAAAACTCCACAAGTGTACTACAAACAAAAATTCAAAGAACTAAAGAAGATGGAAAACCGGACAAACTTAATCTCTGGGCTTTAGATCCAGAAACATTCAAGGAAAAAACGAATAAACTCCTATCTGTCTTCAGTAAGCGGGGAAAATACTTGCAAGAAATTGATAAATGGCTGAAAGCAGTACAAGAAACTGGAAATTGGGAAAAACAGCAATATGCTCTGTTACAAGTGAACGAAGCTTGTCAGGCATTTTTAGAGGATAACTTCAAGATGATGCAGGGAGGACTTAAAGAAAAAGATTGGGACCGCAATCAAGCAGTCAGAAAAATGGTTGTAGATACACAACTAAAAGCTAGTCAATTCTTAGATTCCCCAAGTATTAAATCAAGCTTGACAAATTCTCCATCAACTGATGCAAATATGGAAGAATCCGGTGTTATTCGCGGACGGGTGAAAAACATAGCTGAAGGAGGACTAGGTATCATGGATACCACCAGTGGAACTTTTGGTGGTTACGATGACATACATGGTACAAAGCATGGTGATAGATACAAGTCTGATTATTTAGATACAGCCAATGTTGTTGGTGGAGTCTTAAATTCTTACAATGCAGGAAAAGAATTGATCAGTAAAGAAAATGGAGTCAAAGACAAAATTGGTGCCGGTGGTAGTCTTGTTGCAGGTGTTGGACAAACAAGTCATGGTCTTGCAAAATCAGTCAAGGTAGTTGGTGGTCTTGCAAAAGATGGGGAATTTAAACTGGGTGATCAGTTTGGGGAAATTGGTGGTGCTGTGGGTGACGCCACGGGAGCTTTCAGTGGACTAATTTCAACTACTACTGAGATATTTGGCTTATGCAGAAACTGGAAAAAATCAACCGTACAAGAAAAATTAGACTCTTCCCTGGGAATTATTCAAGATGCATCTTCTACCGCACAATCCGGTGTTAAAACTGCATCTGGAGTGATTAAATCCATCAAAGAAGTTTCTGGCGTAGAACTGCCAGGAGGCTCTGCTTTGGGTTCTGCTGCTGCAATTATAGGAATTGTTACTGGTTCAATTCAATCTGTTCGAGGCGCTTTTGACGTTTATCGTGGCTCATCTTTAAACAGAACAGCTAAAGAAATCGAAGATGGGCAAAACAAAATTATTACAAAAATAAGCGAGGACTTACATAAGACAAAAATACTATTACCTAATTTATTTGCTACTGGAAATCGTGAGAAAATTCTCGAATTAGGCGAGAAAATGCAAGAGTTAAGCAAAACAATCGTAGAACTACAAGAATTACAAATTGGATTTGCTCCTACATTAGAAGCCATCAAGAAGATCGGCAATAAGCGCATGGAAGAGGGAGGAATGAAGATAGCAGGGGGAGCACTCGGTATTGTGAGCGGCGCGCTTATTCTTTCTGGAGTAGGTGCTCCTATAGCTATTTCCATTGGTGCATTATCTGGGTTGCTAGCATTATCATATGCTGGAGTTAAAATAATGCGTAACAGAGAAGCGAATAGTTTAATAGATATCGCTCAGCGATTAAGTGATGATGGTAAACCTAAGGCAAAACCTGATTCCAAGCCAGATTATCGAATTATGGAGAAAAGAATTTACAAGTGTTACTATAACCATATACCCTATGTTCTGGTGAACAGGCCACCTGACGGTATGGAGAAGAGTGATTTTAGCAAGGTCAAAGCATTTACCTGGGAAGATAAGAGGGAACGTGTTGACGACTCCGAGAAGGTTACTATCAATAAGCCTTCTGAAGCCGACGGACTAGAAGCTAAGATTAAAGAAAATAAATGGATTGAAGTTAGAGATTCTAAGAATACAATAACTCACCGAGAAAAACCAACAGAATCTGAAAAGTTAAAGCTTGTATTAACTCCTTCTGCACGCAAAAGTAAACAATCCTTAAATACTTCCAAAGAAGAATTAGCGACTATACTTACTCTCCTATGCTTGCAAAGTTACGATAACACAACTAGAAAGTTTATTAACTCACAGATAAAACCTATGGGAGAGGCAGATCCGCAAACCTTAGCAGAATTTGCTAATATTACCCTGATGAGTCTATTATCAGCGACAAATATTACTGAAGAGCGTTGGAGTGGCTGGTTTGATAAATTGGCAGGTGATGAAGTTAAACTTCGTGAGAAAGTTCTGAATCATATTTCTTAATTTCTAAAAGTGAGACCTATTCATCTATGGAGCTTAAGAATAAGAACTAAGTTCATAACCACAATCATTATTGATTTTTCAATGGTTATGGCTAGTCAAGAGGGTCTATTACTAAATAGTCAAAGTCATGGAAAAATGTATGAGTCGTTTATTTGATAGCCTGTCTAGATTTTATGAAAAACTTGGTTGGCCTATGTCACAGATTGAGAATAATACGATTCTTTTTATTCAATATCGCGGAGATAATGCTCAATGGGATTTCATCGCCTCTAGTGATGAATCTAATAAAATTATTACCATGTTTGCTAGGGTTCCAGAAGTTTGTCCTGCTGAGAAATTTAGTACTATGTCAGAGTTTTTAGAAAAAGCCAACTTTGGCATGACTCATGGAGCTTGGGTTATGGATCGTTCTGATGGAGAAATTCGTTATAGAGTCGGTGTTGATGTCGGGAAAATAGAGATTAATGACAATTTCTTAGAAAGTTTAACAATCTATACTAATTTAACTATGAATTATTATTTAGAGTCCATATTTGCAATTATAAAAAAAGGGGTTTCGGCACAAAAGGCATTTAGTATTGTATTTCCTGAAAATTAAATGAATGCAATAATTGCTGATGTAAAACTTAACTAACAAAATTTTGAGACTAGATTAATTCCCGTATGTTTTTTAAATGCTTGTTGAAATAGAAACTCACCTCGGCAAACTGTTCCTTTTATTACAACAGTTAGATCAACTACTAGAAAAAGCAACCATATCTGCTGAAGCCGTATATGGTAAAGACGCAGCAAACAATTCCTATCGAGGAATACAAATCAATCAACAAGAAGTAGAAAATTTACTCGAACGAGAAGCAGGAACTCCCCTACTATATCCAGGAAATTTAGAGAAGTTTCCCTCAGATGTTGTCGCCCCAGATTCTGTCTTAGCGTGGCTTCAACAAAGCTTTAATTTATCAAATTTTGATATAGATATTATAGCGATCGCCCTGGCTCCAGAACTAGACCGCCGTTACGAACGACTGTACGCCTATCTCCAAGATGATGTGCGATGTAAACGACCTACTGTAGACCTAGCTTTAAACTTACTCTGTACATCAGCAGTCGAAAAAATCACTCGACGGGTGCATTTTGCTGCTAATGCTCCTCTAATCCGTCATGGACTACTCCACCTTTTCCCCGAATTGAATCAAACCGATCCGCCCCTACTAGCCCATAATATTAAACTCGATCCACAAGTCATCCAGTTATTATTAGGAGAAACCGCAATTGACGAAAGACTTATTTCTTTTTGTCAATTAGTCACACCTAAGTTTCAATTTGATCAATTACCTTTAAAGCCAGAAATTAAACAAGGTTTAATTTCTTTAGTAACTTCTGATTGGCAAACAGGTAAATCCCTAAATTTATATTTTCAAGGTGAAGATATACCTGGAAAACTTAATACTGCTGAAGCGATCGCCGGATCTTTACAAGTACCCTTATTAATCGTCACCTTAGGGCAAATCTTGGATACTAAAACGGAATTTGAGTCCAAGATAAAATTATTATTGCGTGAAGCTAGGTTTAAAAATTTCTTGCTCTATATAGAAGACTTAGAAAATTTGCAAACTCAGGAAAATACTATTTTATATCGCAGCTTTCTCCACCAGTTACAGGAATATCCCAGAGTTGCTATCCTCTCGGCGATAAAAACTTGGGTAAATATCACAAATAAAGCTTTAGAAGTCCTGACAATTCCTTTTGCGATCCCAAATTTTGAGCAACGTCGGTTCTATTGGCAAAATTCCTTACAAGCAGCAGGTATAACCCTGAATCCTCTAGACTTGGATAGTTTGAGCGATCGCTTCCGCCTCACTTCTACACAGATTGTTAATGCTGTGACAAATGCTACTAATCAACGCCGATGGCAAAGGGCGATCGCTGATCTTCCTGACTCCAAATTTCATCAGGAATTACCTATGCAATTAACAGATTTATTTGCAGCAGCCAGAGGATTATCAGCAGAGGATTTAGCCAATTTATCCCGACATATCCAGCCTAAATATGGTTGGGATGATATTATATTACCAATTAGCCAAAAGAATCTATTGCGAGAAATTTGCAATCAAGTCAAACACCAAAATTTAGTTTGGCAAAAGTGGGGTTTTGAAAGTAAATTATTACTGGGTAGAGGATTAAATGTAATGTTTACCGGAACCCCAGGTACCGGTAAAACAATGGCGGCGGAGGTCATTTCCCGAGAACTAGAACTCGACTTATATAAAATTGATTTATCTCAAATAGTTAGTAAATACATTGGCGAAACGGAAAAAAATCTGAATCGAATTTTTACCGCCGCTGCTAATGCTAATGCAATTCTTTTATTTGATGAAGCAGATGCTTTATTTGGTAAGCGTAGTGAAGTAAAAGATGCTCATGACCGTTATGCTAACTTGGAAATCAGTTATTTGTTACAAAAAATGGAAGAGTATGATGGTATAACAATCCTTACAACCAACCTACGGATGAATATGGATGATGCCTTCATCCGGCGGTTGCGATTTATTATTGAATTCCCATTTCCCAATGAAAAGCAGCGTTACCAGATCTGGCAGAAAATATTACCTGAAAAAGCTCCTTGTAGCCCTGAACTAGACCTAAATTTTTTAGCTCGTAATTTTGAACTCACAGGCGCAAATATTCGTAATATTACCTTGACTGCGGCTTTTATGGCTGCTGATGATAGTCAGCAAATTGAAATGGCTCATTTGCTTCAAGCAGTGCGTCGTGAATATCAAAAAATGGGTAAGATCCTCAAGGAAAAAGAGGTAGTGGTAAATGTGTAGTGAAAGATAAATATATTAATTGCATAATATTACTTTAGTTATCGCCATTTGATCATAGTTTATATTTTTATTATTGCCTAAAAAGATTATGGTTGAGAATAATTTATAGTTTTGCTATTATATCTAGAATGTAACTTGCATAAATAATATACAAGCACATTTATTTACGCCTATATAGCATCTCTCTAAAAATAATCCCCGAATGTTATCCGATCCCCAATGGCGATCGCCCCATATTCCCCAAAAAAATATTTAGAAATGTAAACTTTACAATTGTTTACAGCATCAAATTGGTTGACTAGTCCCGAATATAGGGGTAAAAAACGCTTCACGCATAAATTCACCCCAATTATTAAAATAGGATTAAATGCTGAAAATTAGTCTTGATCTGTCCCAAATATTAAGTTCCATTAAGCATAAGCATGGCTTATATCGGATACAAAGCTTGTGGAGTAAGGATTTTCAGGTTTTTCCCCGTTTAGTGAATTTATTCATAACTTTTAATAAATAAAGGATCTCTGGCATTGTATAAACATAATTTGAAGGGGTTAGATAACGGATAGAAGTTAAACAAGGCAATTCATCCATAAAGTTTGGTCGGTTTCTCATAAAACCACCCCAAGTTCTCATATTTTTGTGTCACCTGACGGTAGCAAACATCTAAATGTGGAGAACTTGTGAACCTAACAAGTGATAATGCAGTTTGACTTCTAGAGGTATCTGGGAGTTGATCCCAACCGATAAAACCAGTTTTAATCCTGACATGTCTCAACTAAGGAATTAGGAGATTAGAGTCCATGACATTAGACGTATTCACCAAGGTTGTTTCCCAAGCTGACGCTAGAGGCGAATTCCTCAGCACCGAGCAAATCGATGCTTTAGCAGCTGTAGTTAGAGATGGTAACAAGCGTTTAGACGTTGTTAACCGTATCACCAGCAACGCTTCCAAAATTGTTACTGATGCTGCTCGTTCTTTGTTTGAAGAACAACCACAACTCATCGCTCCCGGTGGTAATGCTTATACCAACCGTCGTAATGCTGCTTGTCTTCGCGATCTGGAAATCATCTTACGCTATGTTACCTATGCTACATTGGCTGGCGACGCTAGTGTTTTAGATGACCGTGCTTTAAACGGATTGCGTGAAACCTACCAAGCTTTGGGTACTCCCGGATCTTCTGTTGCTGTTGGTATCCAAAAAATCAAAGAAGCAGCAATCGCGATCGTTAACGACCCCAGTGGTATCACCAGAGGCGACTGCAGCTCTCTAGTTTCTGAAGTAGCTAGCTACTTTGACCGTGCTGCTGCTGCTGTTGTTTAATAGCATCACTAAATAACTTGATACCTAAATATACCTAAGTGTAATTAGGTTGGGTATCTCAGTCTTTTAGTTCCCACACCACAAATAATCTAGGAGATTTTAGATCATGGTTAAAACCCCAATTACCGAAGCTATTGCTGCTGCAGATTCCCAAGGGCGTTTCTTAGGCAACACCGAACTCCAGTCTGCTAGAGGCCGTTTTGATCGCGCTGTTGATAGTTTAGAAGCTGCTCGTGTTTTGACATCCAAGGCTCAATCCTTGATCGATGGTGCTACCCAAGCTGTTTACCAAAAATTCCCTTACACCACCCAAACATCTGGCAACCAGTTTGCATTTGATGCTCGTGGTAAATCCAAGTGTGCTCGTGACGTTGGTCACTATCTACGTATCATCACTTATAGCTTAATCGCTGGTGGTACTGGCCCATTGGATGAATACCTAATTGCTGGTTTGACCGAAGTTAACAAAGCTTTCGACTTGTCTCCTAGCTGGTATGTAGAAGCTTTGAAATATATCAAAGCTAACCATGGTTTGGCTGGACAAGCTGCTAACGAAGCTAACACCTACATCGACTACGCTATCAATGCTCTTAGCTAGATAGCATTAATGCCCGGAGAGGGATGCAAGTGTTAGGTGGAGTTACCTATTTCAGGAATTCATCTAGCGGTTGGATCTAACTCCGGGCATAGTTTTATCTGGGAAGTAAGTAGTCAAGTCGTAGTGCAAATAAAGGGGAAGGAAAAATGGCAATTACAACAGCAGCCTCTAGACTTGGAACAGAGCCTTTTAGCGGGGTAAGTCCAGCTGAACTCCGCCCTAGCGCCAGTCGGCAAGAAGTCGAATTAATTATCCGTGCTGCTTACCGTCAGATTTTGGGTAATGATTATATACTGGCATCAGAGCGATTAGTTAGCGCTGAATCACTTCTACGGGATGGCAATTTGACAGTTAGGGACTTCGTGCGTACCCTGGCTAAGTCGGAACTCTATAAAGCTAAATTCTTTTATAGCAATTTCCAAACCCGGTTGATTGAACTCAACTACAAGCATTTGTTAGGTCGCGCTCCTTATGATGAATCGGAAGTGGTTTACCACTTAGATTTATACATTAATCAAGGGTATGATGCTGAAATTGACTCATACATTGATTCGCCAGAGTACACTAATAGTTTTGGCGATAATATCGTCCCATATTATCGTGGGTTTGAGACACAACCAGGGCAAAAGATAGTTGGCTTTAACCGCATATTCCGTTTATACCGGGGCTATGCTAATAGCGATCGCGCACAACTGGAAGGTACTAGGTCTCGTTTAGCGCAGGAACTAGCTAGCAATAAATCTTCTTCCATTGTCGGGCCATCTGGTAGTAATGATAATTGGAATTTCCGCGCTTCTTCAGATTTGGCTCCTAAGCAAAACTTAGGTAATGCTGTCGGAGAATCAAATCGGACTTACCGGATAGAAGTAACAGGTTTGCGTAGTCCAGGTTACCCAAGTGTACGTCGTAGTAGCACAGCGTATACAGTGCCTTTCGAGCGGCTGTCTGATAAGATTCAACAAATCCACAAACAAGGTGGCAAAATCGTCAGCATTACATCAACTTAAGGTAGAGTGCTGTTATTGGTAAAACTCAACCACAGGAGGCATAGAAGTAGTAATGACCGGTCAAACTATACTTGCTGGTAGCGTTTCCTCATCAGCTAGCCGTGTATTTCGTTATGAAGTTGTCGGCTTACGCCAAAATCAAGCATCTGATAGAAATAAATTCAACATTCGCCGCAGTGGGAGTGTGTTTATCACGGTACCATACAGCCGGATGAATGAAGAAATGCAACGGATTGGCCGTTTAGGTGGCAAAATCGTCAAAATTGAATCTCTGAGTACTGCTGAGTAAAGCTAATAATCCAGTAATGGTAGAACCCAGTATAAGTAGTCTTCAGCTAACACCAGAGTTGGCGATCGCTAACTTACAATCTGCGGATTTAAGTCTGCGCTATTACGCTGCTTGGTGGTTGGGGAAATTCCGCGTTAATCGGCCAGAGGCTGTAGACCTGCTAATTGCAGCCTTGGAGGATGAAGCTGACAAAACAGAATTAGGCGGTTATCCTTTACGACGTAATGCAGCCAGAGCGCTGGGAAAATTGGGTAACTTGCAGGCTGTTCCTGGATTAATCAAGTGCTTAGAATGTTCTGATTTTTACGTGCGTGAAGCCGCCGCGCAATCTTTGGAAACGCTGGGCGACACAACCGCAGTCCCAGCGCTGGTCAAGTTGTTGGATGGGGGTGTATCTGCGGCTGTACCAGTCCAGAATCGTCCCCATCTTGTCCAACCCTATGAAGCCGTGTTAGAAGCTTTAGGGTCTCTTGGCGCTACTGATACTATCCCTCTGGTTCAGTCTTTCTTAGAGCATCCTGTTCCCCGAGTCCAATGTACTGCCTTGAGAGCTATGTACCAACTAACACAAGACCCGATTTACGGAGAACGCTTGGTGAAGATGTTGGCTAATGTAGACCTGAAGTTGCGACGGGTGATTTTGGGGGACTTGGGAGTAATAGGATATTTACCAGCAGCAGAGGCGATCGCTTCTGCTCAGGTAGAAACTAGTTTTAAACTGATTGCGCTCAAAGGACTATTGGAGAATCAACTGATAGCAGGAGAGGAAACTGTCAGTCTTTCTGAGTCAGCAATCCGAGTTATGGACCTGATGGATTCGCTCTTGTAGAGGCGGTTTGTTCCGTCCCTACAATTATTTGTGGATTTTGTGATTGACTTTGGGAACAATGTCTGAAGAACTAATTCGTGCTGTTACCGCAGCCGAAACACCAGTACAGATGGTGCAGGCGGTACAAAACTTAGCAGCAGCTAAATTCGCACCCGCGATTCCCACTTTGATCGCCGTCTTTGGCTATAACAATCCAGCCGCAGCGGTAGTGGCGGTGAATGCTCTGATTGCATGGGGGGAAGTAGCAGTACCAGCGTTATTGTCTCAAATTGATGACTATAACTATGGTGCTCGGTCTTATTCTATTCGCACATTGGCGGCGATCGCTGACCCTCGCGCTCTCGATATTTTGATCGCCTCTGCGACTACAGACTTTTCTCCTAGTGTGCGTTGTGCTGCTGCAAAGGGATTAGGTAAATTGCAATGGGACAAGATGAGTTCTTCGACAAGTAGTGTAGCTATTGGTCGTGCCAAAGACACACTGCTATTAATTTCTCAAGATCCAGAATGGTCAATCCGCTATGCGGCTATTGTTGGTTTACAATGTTTAGCAAAGTTAGCCGATGTGCGAGATTCCGTGCAAACTAGACTCCAAGAGATGCTGGTGGGTGATAGTGAAATAGCAATCCGCGCCCGCGCTCAGTTGGCTAGCAAGTCACTAGTAACTACTAGCAATTAAGAGAAATAGATTTTTCTAACATCATAAAATCAGGTAAATGTGAATATGTCAATACCATTGCTCCAATATTCACCAACTACACAGAATCAACGTGTAGAAGGGTATGAGGTTCCGAATGAGGATACGCCAACTATTTATCGATTAGCTAATGCTACTTCTGACAAGGACATTGACGCGATTATTTGGGCAGGATATCGCCAGATTTTTAGCGAGCACTTAATTCTCGAAAGTTATCGCCAAACCTTCTGGGAATCTCAGCTGCGCAATCGGTCGGTGAGTGTACGGGATTTTATTCGCGGATTGGGTAAGTCAGAAGTATATCGGACGCAAGTAGCAGATTTGAATTCCAATTATCGCTTAGTGGATATCACTTTAAAGCGGTTTTTGGGACGGGCTAGTTATAATAAAGATGAGCAAATCGCTTGGTCGATTGTGATTGGGACAAAAGGTTTACATGGTTTCATTGATGCGCTACTTGACTCTAATGAATACCTGGAAAACTTTGGTGATGATATTGTCCCTTTTCAGCGTCGTCGCTTTCAAGACAAACCCTTTAATTTAGCTAATCCCCGTTATGGTTCTTACTGGCGCGATCGCCAAACCCTAACTTATTTAGGTGGTCGCTCTTACTATGAAGTGAAAACCACAGGTTCCACTAACGTGAAAAATATCCGTCAAGCAATTCCAGCTAACTTTTTAGCTATGGCGGGACAAGTAATTACTAACGAACGTAACTATCAGCGGACAATAGCTACAGTTACTTCTCAAGTCAAAACTTTAGCAATTCCTGATACTTCTCGCCAAGATAGTACGGAACTACCCTCTGTAACGCCTGTACCAGTTTCCTTACCTTATCGCTACGTACCTGGTAGCCAATACAATTAATCTGGGAAAAACTCTCAAAAGGCAAACCTTGAATTATGACCATACCTTTACTGCAATATAAACCCAGTTCCCAAAATCAGCGAGTCTCTGGTTACGAAATACCTAACGAAGACACGCCGACAATTTACCGGACAGAAGACTACGTTGCTAGTGGTGAAGCGGAAGAATTGATTTGGGCTGCTTATCGGCAACTATTCAGCGAGCATGTTATTCTAGAATTCTACCGATTGGGAAATTTAGAATCTCAGTTGAAAAATAAATCAATCACAGTCCGCGAATTTGTCCGAGGTGCGGCTAAGTCTGAAGCGTTCCAAAATTTGGTAATTCAGACCAACTCTAATTACCGCTTAGTCGAAATTGGATTAAAACGGCTCTTGGGTCGCGCACCTTATAATAAAGATGAGGAAATTGCTTGGTCGATTAAGATAGCGACCTTGGGGTGGAATGGATTTGTAGACATTTTGTTGGATTCTGCAGAATATCAAACCAACTTTGGCGACAATATAGTTCCCTATCAACGACGACGCTATAAAGATAGACCCTTCAACTTAGTTACGCCACGTTATAGCGAGTACTGGCGCGATAAATTGGAAGATAGCCGTTACAAATGGGGTGATATCAAAAATTTCTTGGAACTTGCTAGTTCGATCAAAATTCAGCAAGTAGTACAAAAGCCAGTGAGTACAGCTAACATCCAAATTCCCGACACTTCAAGAGAAACAGTCCCCACGGGTGTTCCTGTTTCTATTAGTCCTAGTACTAGTTTCCCCTTGATCTAGTAGAAGGGTTATTAACTGGCTGGTGGATTTAGGTTTAAACGGTTTTTAAGTTTGCATTTTTGTAAGATTTTAAGTTTGCTAAAGTTTGCTAAAGTTTGCCAATAAGATGCCAACTTTTACAAAAGGCAGGTTTTTCCTATGGCGCTTCCTTTACTTGAATACAAGCTCACAACCCAAAACCAAAGAGTTCGGAGTTTCGGAGTGGCGGATGTAGATGATAATACAAATTATATCTACCACCTAGAAAATTCTCACTCTACTGATGATGTCACCCAAATAATTTGGGCTGCTTATCGGCAGATTTTCAACGAACAGGAGATTCTCCAGTTTAACCGCCAGATTAACTTAGAATCACAACTGAAAAATCGGTCAATCACGGTTAAAGATTTTATCCGTGGTTTAGCCAAATCAGAGCGATTCTACCAGCTAGTCGTGACACCAAATAGTAATCGTCGTTTAGTGGAGTTGTGTTTGAAAAGGCTTTTGGGTCGTTCTCCCTACAATCAGCAAGAAGAAATTGCTTGGTCAATTCAAATTGCTAGTTTGGGCTGGTTTGGGTTTGTAGATGCTTTGATTGATAGTGCAGAGTATGAGCAAGCCTTTGGCGATTACACTGTACCTTACCAGCGTAAACGGATGACGACGGAAAGACCATTTAGTTTTATCACTCGCTATGGTGCTGATTCTCGTCAAAGAACAGCTACTGCGAAGTGGGGATGGCGTAGTCATCAATGGTACAGTTATTTGTCGCTAGTATCTGAGCAAAAAGTTGATTTAGCGGCATTATCAGCTGTATTACTGGTAATAACCGCAGGAATCACATTTTTATTCATACTAAATTGGTGGGGAATGAATTCTAGTTATTAACAGAATGCGGGACAATTAGGTTAAGTCAAGAAATGAATGAGGAATTTATCTAACCAATCCTCTTTCATTTCTCTGGAATCACAATCTAGCAGAGATTAAATAGATAATAAAAGGAAAGATACAGCATGTCACTACCATTACTACAATACAAACCAAGCAGTCAAAATCATCGTGTTAAGAGCTTTGGTACCGCCGACCAAAATGAAAATACACCATATATCTATCGTTTTGAAGATGTTAGTTCCTACACCGACATTCAGAACATCATTTGGGCTGCTTATCGCCAAGTGTTCAGCGAACATGAGATTTTACAATTCAACCGCCAAAAGACTTTGGAATCTCAAGTGAAAAATGGCGCGTTGTCTGTACGCGACTTTATCCGTGGTTTAGCTAAATCTGAAGCTTTCTATCGTTTAGTTGTCTCAGTTAACAATAACTATCGTCTCGTAGACATCACCCTCAAGCGTTTATTGGGTCGTTCTGCTTACAACAGAGATGAAGAAATTGCTTGGTCAATTGTAATTGGGACAAAAGGCTTTCATGGCTTTGTAGATGCGCTAATAGATAGTGAAGAATACAGCCAAAGCTTCGGAGAAAGCACTGTACCTTACCAACGGAAACGTTTAGAAGGTCGTCCTTATAACTTAGTTACTCCTCGCTATGGTGCAGATTTCCAAGAATCAGAAGGAACAGTCAAAACCGACTGGCGGTTCACAGTGGAAAGATTCTATACCAAAAAAGCTCAAGAGAGAAGATTACCAGAAGGCGACCCCCGCAAGTTCTTGGAATTGGCTGGGTCAGTTGGTGGTAAGGGTAACTATGCTCAAAAATTGTCTACTTTTGACATTGATTATCTGAATGCTGTACCTTACCGTAAGCGCTAAGATGTAGTTTCTATAGTTTCATTTAAGGTTTGTAGTTGGGTTGTTTCCCTAAAAGACAAGTTAAGTATTTAGTAAGGATTTAGCCCAACTGCAGAACTTGTGTTTCTCCAGTTCTAAAATCTCCCCCACGACTGAAATTTTGACTTGTTAATTTTTGCTTGTTAATTTTTGTTAAACTGGGTGAGGAGTAGCGAGGATCGGATCATGAACCCACAAAACCGTTCTCAATGGAACTTGTGTAGGTTTATTCGGACACTAACTTATTTTGAGGTGTTTCCTGTTTTAAACTGGGTAGAACGATTGTTTTCAGGTCGCCCTCAAGATAATTTAGAAGAATTGGCGGAAAAAAGCAATATGGGTGTGGTGTTGGTAGCAGGAGCAACTGGTGGTGTGGGGAAACGCGTGATTAGGCGATCGCTAACTGCGGGGAAAAAAGTCCGCGCTCTGGTAAGAGATATTGAGAAAGGGCGATCGCTCTTGGGTGACGATGTAGATTTAGTGGTGGGAGATATTACCAAACCAGAAACCCTAACCTCTCTGGTGATGAGTAACGTGGAAGCGATAATTTGTTGTACAGGAGCGCGAGTACAACCAGTGGAGGGTGATACTGCTGATAGAAGCAAGTATTATCAAGGCGTTAAATTCTATCAACCGGAAATAGTGGGAGACAGTCCAGAAAAAGTTGAATATCGCGGAGTAGAGAATTTAGTTAATGCTGCTATTAAATATCTACCTCCAAGCGATGGAAAAATGATATTCGATTTTACTGACCCGTCACCAGAATTAAGAATACAGTTAAAAAACATTTGGGGGGCGCTGGATGATGTAGTTATGGGTGGAGTTAGCGCCAGTAGTTTTCAACTCAGCCAAAACTATGCCCAAAATTATGCTTTATTTAGCGGGAATGTCTCTACAGCGAATTCTGGAGGATTTGCTTCAGTTCGGACTAAGAATTTTTCTCCATCTTGGGATTTATCCGGTTTCGCAGGGGTGAAATTGCGGGTTAAAGGGGATGGTCAACGCTATAAAATCTTTTTACGCACAGAATCAACTTGGGATGGAATTGGTTATAGCTATTCCTTCGATACTGTAGCTGACCAATCGATAGATGTAGTTGTGCGGTTTCAAGATTTAGTTCCTGTCTTCCGCGCCAAGACTGTAAAAGATTGTCCAATTATAGACTCCAGTAAAATTTGCTCATTTCAATTAATGCTGAGTAAGTTTGAATATGATGGCGGGTTAAATCCCCATTTTACTCCTGGTAGTTTCGCGCTCCAGGTCGAATCAATCAAAGCTTATCGTCAAGAACAGCTACCCCAATTTGTCTTGGTTAGTTCTGCTGGTGTCACTCGTCCGGGAAGACCAGGGATTAATTTAGAGTTAGAACCACCAGCGGTTAAGTTAAATGACCAGTTGGGAGGAATTTTAACTTGGAAATTAAAAGGTGAAGATAGTTTAAGAGCAAGTGGGATACCTTACACAATTATTCGACCTTGTGCTTTAACTGAAGAAGCTGGGGGAAAAGAATTAATATTGGCGCAAGGGGATAATATTAAGGGAAAAGTCAGTCGGGAGGATATTGCGGAACTTTGTCTCCAAGCACTAAATTACCCCGAAGCTTGTAATGTCACGGTTGAGGTTAAGGAGGGGGAGGGTCAGACAAATTTTCATAACTGGCGTCAGCTATTTGCCATAATGACTAAAAATTAGTTAGGGTATTTTTGCTTTACATCTTGGACAGGATATTAAGTTTTAATATAGTACTGCAGTACTATGAAATAAAAATATGTAAATTGCATATAAATACTTACGGAAATAGCTATTCCTTCTAGTATTTCGTAGTCACAGCAATATCTATCTTTGGAGAGAGGAGAATAGTTAACGCTGTAATTACTATTAAGGGAATCTTGAGTTAATTGCTGACCGTTAATAGCTAACAGTCAACAATTGATGATGGTTAATGCTCTCTCGTTGTAGCCGTGCGGCTATGGCGGGAGAGCATTTGGGCATTTTTCGGACCTTCTCCCTGAGGGAGAGGGTTGGTGAATATCTAGTATGTTAATTTTGTGGATAAAAGTTAGACAAAAATTCATCCAAGTTTCGCCGCTTCGATTAAATTCAGCCCTCACCCTAAATCCCTCTCCCATGGGGAGACGGACTTTGAGTTTCCCCTTCGCCTTTTGGGAGAGGGGGCTAGGGGGTGAGGGCGATACAGCATGAACTATGACGCTATAATTTCCCAAATAATTAACACTCTAGTGAATATCCTATTTTTGAAAAGGAGGGCGCATTTCTAAACCAAGTAAATTCAACATTTCTTGATCAGCGTCATAATCTGGACAAGGAGTGGTAACAGTTAACATTTTTTGGTCATCACTGGAAAAGATCGAATTAGCTCCCGCCATAAAACATAAAGCTTGTTCGACCTGAGAAAGATTGGCTCTACCTGCGCTGAGACGAACATCGGAAGTAGGACAAATAATTCGCGCAGTCGCAATCATCCGCACTATTTCCCAAATCGGAACAGCAGGTTGATCTGCTAAAGGAGTTCCCGGAACTTGGGAAAGAATATTGATGGGTAAAGATTCTGGATGAGGATTAAGATTTGAGAGAGTTTTTAACATTCCCACACGATCTGCTATGCTTTCCCCTAAACCGAGAATCCCCCCAGAACAGACAGTAACGTTGGTTTGACGGACATTATCTATCGTTTGTAGGCGATCGCCATAAGTTCTAGTCGTGATAATAGTACTATAGTACTCTGATGAAGTATCTAAATTATGATTATAAGCATATAAACCAGCATCCTCTAATCGCTTCGCTTGTGCTGTTGTCAACATTCCCAAAGTACAACAAACTTCCAAACCCAGAGAAGTTACTTCCTTGACCATATCCAGAACTTGGTCAAATTGAGAATTATCGCGCACTTCGCGCCAAGCAGCTCCCATACAAACACGACTAACACCAACAGCTTTTGCTCGTTGAGCAATACTAATTACAGTTTCTCTCTCTAAAAGTGCTTGTGGTTTCACCTCTGTTTTATAATGAGAGGACTGAGCGCAGTAGCTACAATCTTCAGGACAACCTCCTGTTTTAATCGAGATCAGCTTACATACCTGAATCTGTTTTGGGTCATGAAACTGACGGTGAACAGTAGCAGCTTGATAAATCAACTCAAGCATTGGTGTATGGTATATTGCCAAAATCTCTGCTTCTTGCCAGTTGTGGCGGGTTTTTTCCAGTAGCATCATGGTTTATATGAGATGATTTCTGCTATGATACCCTAACTAAAGAAAGGGTGTAGGGTGTAGGGTGTAGGGTGTGGGGTGTAGGGGAAGAGTATTTCAGGAATATTGTAAAAATCTCTAGTTTATGAATTTAGAACCCCCTATAATCAAAAGCGATCGCTTATTATTACGTGTACCTGTAATTGAAGATATTCCCTATATTCTCGAATACTTTCGCCAAAATAAAGAATTTCTCACTCCATATTATCCAGTTTGGTCTGAGAGTTTTTTTACCAAAGAATATTGGCAATATCAAGTAGAGAATCATTTTCTGGAGTTTATTAATGACTATTCATTAAAGTTATTTATTTATACAAAAAAACAGCCCAGAGTTGTGATTGGGACAATAAACTTTAGCAATTTTTTCCGTGGAGCGGCTCATTTTTGCTATGTAGGATATAGCTTATCGGAAGCCCAACAGGGTAAAGGCTATATGACAGAAGCTCTGAAAACTGCTGTAGAATATGTATTTGAGGAACTGAATATTCACCGAGTTATGGCAAATTACATGCCACATAATCGTCGTAGTGGTAATGTTCTCAAGCGCATTGGATTCACAGTGGAAGGATATGCGAGAGATTATTTGATGATTAATGGTCAATGGGAAGACCATATTTTAACAAGTATAACTAATCCCAATTGGAAACCAGATGATTGAAAAATTATGCCTAATCCTTTGATCAACCTTAATTATGAACCAGCTTTGGAGTCTTTGGGAAATGAGTATTATGACGAAGTTGTTGCGGAAGATTTTCCCCAGCATATCTTACGTTGGCGAAATGATGCTCTATTACCATCTTTAGGATTAGACCCGCAATTAGTCAGCGATGAAGACTTTATCAACGCCTTTGGAAAATTTAAAGAACGTAAACCATTTTTAGCACTCCGCTATCATGGATATCAATTCGGTGAATATAATCCCCAATTGGGAGATGGTAGAGGATTTCTGTATGGACAGGTACGAGGAATTGATGGCGAACTGTACGACTTTGGGACAAAAGGTTCTGGAAGAACTCCTTATTCCCGTGGTGGGGATGGTATGCTCACGCTTAAAGGTGGAGTGAGAGAAGTACTCGCCGCAGAAGCGCTACATCGTTTGGGTGTGAGAACTTCCCGTTGTTTGAGTTTGGTAGAAACGGGTTTGGGTCTTTGGCGAGGTGATGAACCTTCACCCACTCGCTCATCGGTGATGATCAGAATGAGTAAATCCCATATCCGTTTTGGTACGTTTGAAAGATTGCGTTATTTACAGCGTCCCGATTTAGTCCAAAAGTTGTTGGACCATGTGATTGAATACTATTACCCAAATTTGCATGATCAAAAGAATAATCAAAAAGATAAATATGTATTATTTTATGCAGAGTTAGTTAAACGAGTCGCTGAATTAGTGGCGCAGTGGATGGCGTCTGGATTTTGTCATGCTGTGTTAAATACTGACAACATGTCAATTACTGGGGAAAGTTTTGATTATGGACCCTATGCTTTTATCCCTACTTATGATGTCTATTTTACTGCTGCGTATTTTGATTATTCCAGACGTTATTGTTATGGACAACAACCGAGTATTTGTTACTTGAATTTGGAATTGCTCCAAGAACCGTTGAAAATGGCGATCGACTCGGTAGATTTACAAACGGGTCTAGACCAGTTTGAGAAATATTATTATGCTGAATATCAGACTTTAATGTTAAAAAAATTGGGGTTTGAGAATTCCCAGTTTACTGGCGCTGATGAACTTTTGGGACTGGCGATCGCTCTATTGCGAGAGAGCGAAGTCGGTTATCATCAGTTTTTCACGCAAATGACGCAGACTTTTGACAAAACATGGCGAGATGAACCAGGTTTGGTGATGAATTCGGCTGAGATTTTCCCCCTGATTAGCAAATCAGCATTTTTTGCTGATTGGTCTGTACTTTACCATAAAGTCTTGAACGATCTGGCTCCAGAAGATATGGATGCGATCGCCAAAACATTGACTAAATATAATCCGCAAACCACTTTACTCAGACCTATCATTGAATCAACTTGGGAACAGATCGCAGAAGCTGATAATTGGGAACCTTTTTATCAATTAGTTCAGAAATTAAGGGAGTAGAGGATTTAGAGATGAATACTGTAAATTTACAATTACCTAATTCTCTCGGATTTAGCGATGAAACATTTATCGAACTTATTGCTGCTAATCCAGATTTGCGATGTGAATTTTCTGCTGACCATGAGTTAATGATTATGTCACCAACTGGAAGAGAAACAGGAGATAGAAATCTAGAATTGGCTGGACAAATCTGGTTTTGGAATCGCCAAAAGAGTTTGGGGAAAGCTTTCGATTCTTCAACTGGCTTCAAATTACCTAACGGAGCCATCCGCTCCCCTGATATATCTTGGGTGAAAATGGAAAGATGGAATGGGTTGAAACTAGAAGAAAAAAAGAAATTTCCACCTTTATGTCCTGACTTTGTAATTGAATTAAGGTCGCCCACAGATGATTTAGCAGATATTCAAGCAAAAATGCGAGAATATTTGGATAATGGTCTACTTTTAGGTTGGTTGATTAATCCTCAATCTCAACAAGTAGAGATTTATCAACCCAATCAACCAGTAGAAGTTTTATCATCTCCCACCCATTTGCATGGTGGAAAAGTTCTTCCTGGACTCGTTTTAGATTTACAGTATATATGGAGTATTTAACCAACTATAAATAAATCTATGACAGCAAAAAAAACTCCCCAAAATCAAACTGTCTACCAAATCAAAATCACCCTCAAAAGAATCCGCCCGCCAATTTGGCGCAGGATACAGGTTTTGAGTACAACGACGCTGGAAGAATTTCATCTGATTATCCAAGAGGCGATGGGCTGGTGTGGTGGTCATCTTCATGTCTTTACGATTGATGATGTTGATTACGGTGAACCCGATCCCCAATTTGACTTTGATGTGCTGTCCCAGGAAAATGTCAAGTTAGATCAAGCATTTGATGGTGAAAAGTCCAAATTCACCTACACTTACGATTTTGGCGATGATTGGGAACATGAAATTTTACTAGAAAAAGAACTTCCCTATTCTCCAGAAATAAAATATCCCAGATGTATTACTGGAAAACGGGCTTGTCCCCCTGAAGATTGCGGTGGTCCTTGGGGTTATGCGGAATTACTGGAAATTATGGCTAACCCATCCCATCCCGAATATGAAGAGAGGATGGAATGGATGGATGAAAATTTTGATCCGAATAGTTTTGATGTTGAGAAAGTTAACCTCGCGTTACAAGCAATGGGGTAATATGACGATGAGGTTTTATAGGGGTGTGCTTCCATTCCTTCCTTGCAACAAATAAAGATATTCCCAAATTTTACGTATTTCACCTTGCCAAGCTTGACGGTCGATCGCTGCTTGTTGACGATCTGCTGTTGCTGCTTCTCTATCGCGCTCTGCTTGTTCCTGTAATTGCTCTATTTCTTCAAGTATTTCGCTAATACTATCTACAAATGTATTTCTGTCAATGTCAGCGCGTTTATTGGTTTCAGCAATAGCATTTTGGAAAGCTTGGCGGTCTGCTTCAGCGCGTTTATTGGTTTCAGCAATAGCATTTTGGAAAGCTTGGCGGTCTGCTTCAGTGCGTTTATTGGTTTCAGCAATAGCATTTTGGAAAGCTTGGCGATCAAGTTCCGCTTGAATAATATGGCGTTCTAGCAATGCTTCAATGCGATCTAGTCTACTTTCAAATGTGGTCATTTTGCGGTTTTCCTCCATTGCTTGCTTTTTAACTTCAAGCGATTCTAGGTCGTCTGGATAACATCTGTTAATGCTTATTGTAACTTTCTATGTTGTGTTAAGTTTTGAGCGAGAGCGGTTTTGACCTTACTGTTAGTTTTTACAATATTGTTTTAATATAGCTAGTCAAAGGTGATTTTTTGGGTACTCACGAGCATCTTTCCCCAGCTATAAATCTGGTATAGGAGGTAATAAATTGATTTTATCTAACTTGACAAGCGATCGCAACCAGCAGATTATCCTCAAAAGCCATCCGGTTGGTGAGCCAAAAGAGAGTGATTTTACCTTAGTAGAGACATCAATTCCTGAGCCTAATCAAGGGGAAATTCTCACTCGGACCATATATCTCTCCCTCGATCCCTATATACGTGGTCGGATTAGTGGAAATTATTCATACACCGCACCTGTTGAATTAAATGCAGTTGTTGTTGGTGGTACAGTCAGTCAAGTAATTAAATCCCATCATCCGCAATTTCAAGTGGGAGATTTTGTCCTGAATGCTAATGGTTGGCAAACCTATGGAATAGCTAAACCTGAAAATCTCCAACGTATTGACCCAAATAACGTTCCTCTATCTTACAGTTTAGGTGTCTTGGGAATGCCTGGTCTTACTGCTTACGCAGCACTATTAGAAATAGGTAAACCACAAGCAGGTGAAACTGTAGTCGTTTCAGCGGCTTCTGGCGCTGTAGGTGCGGTGGCTGGTCAAATTGCCAAAATCAAAGGCTGTCGAGTGGTAGGAATTGTCGGGGATGAGCAAAAGCGAGATTTTATTGTACATGAATTGGGATTTGATGCTGGGATTAATCGCAAAACTGACGAACTTAACTCAGCTTTAAAATTAGCTGCACCTAATGGTATTGATGTTTACTTTGATAATACTGCTGGTGTAATTCTGGAAACTGTGATGCAACAAATTAACCTGGGTGCCAGAATTGCATTAGTAGGATTAATTTCAGAATATAATGCTATATCTGCTCCTCCAGGTCCAAATTTAAGACCATTATTAATTAAACGGGCGTTAATTAAAGGTTTCTTAGTTAGTGACTATCAACATCTTTTACATGATTTCGTGAATGATGTTTCTGGATGGATTATATCTGGTAAAATTAAATATAAAGAAGATATTGTCATTGGCTTAGAAAACGCTCCTCGTGCTTTTATTGGTTTGCTGCGAGGAGAGAATTTCGGTAAGTTAATTATTAAAGTCACTGACGATCCAAAAGCAACTCGCTGATTTTTCGTTACAATTTAATGACTATACTGCATAAATACATTTAAAATCCTTATTGCTGTAAACCTAACATATTCTTCGAAAGGGATCATAAAAGAGTAAAAATCACAGCTTGTTTCTTCATCAATACCACATGACCACTGATAAAGCTCATAAACTTCATTTGGTAGCTTAAAAGGTAAAATTTCAACCATTTCCTGAATTTGAGAAAGCTGTAATCCAGGAGGTATAGCAACTAGGTTTTCTGGGTGGTTCTTTTCTATCCAAGCTCGAATTCGATTTAACGTTTCGGTTAGTAAAGACATGATAATTTCTTAATCAGGGAACTTAAATATACTCTCATAGATAAAACTGTATTAAATATGAGAAACCTTGTCAATGAGCCGTCAGTTAGCCTAAATATTGAAATTGGAATAGGAAAAAATTTAGAAACCTCATCCCAAAGATAGAGGAGGAGCTATATTTCAACATCTACTATAAAGGGAATATTCAACATATCTTCTCTCCTGGCTTTGGTTACTTACAGGAGAGGGTATTGCTGAGTGTTATATTCTCTCCTGTTATGGCCGTGCGGCTGTGGCGGGAGAGAATTTGGCTATTTTTCAGAATTGACTGTTAATACCAATCTTTAAGAGGGAACTCTTAACAGTAAAATCCCTATCGATATCAGTAGAATTGTCAATGGATGGCTTGCAGTAACATTGATTATAATTTAATTAACAAATATTGGCAATTTTTGCCATAATGGGAAATAAGGATTTAAGAGGTAAAACATCAATGACAACCCTGAATATCTCTTTACCTGAAGCAATGCGAGTATTCATAGAGGAGCAAATTGCTAAAGGTGGTTATAGTACTGCTAGTGAGTATATACGCGATTTAATTCGTCAAGCGCAAAAGCAATCACAGCAGGAAAAATTAGAAGCGATGATTTTAGAAGGTGTGGATAGTGGTGAACCCATTGAGATCACAGATGAATGGTGGGAGCAAAAACGCGCTCATTTAACAACAAGGTTTCGCCATTTGTAATAATGACACGACGAATTATTATTACACCGAGAGCAGATCAAGATATAGATCACCTGTTTACTTATATTGCTCAAAATAATTTAGATACAGCAATAAGATTTTTTGATTCTGCTAGAATGACCTTTGCGCAATTAGCAAGAACCCCAGGAATGGGTAATATTTGTGAAGTTAAAAACCCGCGTTTACAAGGTTTAAGAAAATGGGTAGTAAAAGGTTTTGAGAAACACTTGATTTTTTATTGCTACTCCGATGAATATATAGAAGTGTTGCGGGTACTTCATGGGATGCAAGATATCCCCACTATTTTAGACCAGGAGTAATAACTTTTGGTGAGATAGGAAAGAATAATAATTGAGAGCGATCGCACCCTCTCCAAGGATTAGGAGAGGGGATTGTGCGGTAATTAAACCAAACTCAAAAACCCAGTTTGGACTAAATAGGAAGTATAGGTCATCAGTAATTGTGCATCGATAGGCGCACAAGCGATAGAACTTCCTGCTAGAGCATGTAAGGTTTCTTGACAACTAATCATCGGTCTTCTGGATTGAAGATATAAATCCGGGATGGTCAATTTTTCATCCGACCAACGCTCCAGCAAAAATGGACGCAGTGTAAACAAAGGATTATCTGGAGATGTTACCTTAGTAACTAAATCATTTTGCCATTGTTCGTAGGGAATCATCTGGATGGAGAACCCAAAAGAGCGTATCCATTCCACTAATGTTTGCAAAGCAACTGGCTGGGGATGTTGTAAGTGGAAAGCTTTCCCAATCGATTTGTCCTGTAGTGATAGATAAGCGATCGCCTTACTGACATAATCCACAGGAGACATATCCAACATATAGTCTACATCAGGGAAAGACCCCATTTGCAAACAACCCTTAATCATCAAATTGATGAAGTCGTGGGTATTACCTATCCCAGTTTGGCTATCTCCAGAAATCAGCGGTGGGCGATAAATCGTGATCGGAAGTCCGCGATCGCCTGCAATTTTCACCAACTTCTCTGCTACCCACTTAGTTTGAGAGTAACCCAAAAAGATACCTTGCCAATGGTCAAAATCATCCTGTTCTTTCACCAACTTCCCAGCATAAGCAGTGGATTCAAACACCGCCACACTAGAAACATAATGTACAGGCTTAACCTTAACTTGACAAGCTAAACGCAACACTTCTTGAGTTCCCAAAACATTAGCGGTTTTGAGAGCGGAATAGGGATAAACATAGTTCAACTGAGCGCCACTATGATAAATAGTATCGATCATAGCTGCGAGATTTTGATATTGTTCTGCAGTAATTCCTAAAAATGGCTGTGATAAATCGCCAATAACAGGAATAATCCGGGAATCATACAATTCATCCCACAAAGCATATTGCTGGAGATTTTTTTGTAATTTACTTTTCCCTTCTACTATGTTAGTAGCTCGAACTAAACAATGGATATTGGCTGGGGTTTTCTCCAATAACTCCTTAACTACAAAAGCACCTAAATAACCTGTTCCCCCTGTGAGGAAAATATTTTGTGGATTGCTGATAGATGAAGGATATTTACCACTTGGGCGAATACTGGGATCAAGCACAGCTTCTGCAGCTAAATCGAGTACATAGGCAGCGGGAGCAGTTTTTGCTTGAGCCTCTTTTGACCCAGGTGCGGGAAATTCTTCTGCTAAACGCTGAGAAAGCGCAGCAATATTAGGGTAGTGCCAAAGTAAAATGGGATTCGGTTTAAACGCTAGTAACTGCTCCAATTTACTAATAATTACCATGGCTTGAGCCGAATCCAAACCATAATTTTCTAAATTTTCATTTACATCAATTTCGGCTGGATTGACAGCGAGAACTTTGGCTAAATGAGATACCAAAAAATCTTGGATTTCTGTAGCAGTAAAAGATTTATTTAAAATCATTTAGAAATCTCCAATTTAGAACTAACTGGGCGATATTGGCTGTAAAAACTCGACATTTGTAATCCCTGAATTCTTAAATTTTGGATCCGGTAAAAAAATGCATTTCCCTGCATGATCTGGTTGGCGATATCGACTACATAACGATTTTTAGGTTCAGCTAAATAAGAACCGCGTACCCAGTCATTGAAACTCCCCATCGCTGGACCGCACCAAATTTGATAATCTACTTCTCGACCTTTTTCACCAGAACTAGCCCAGCGGGAAGATAATCCTAAATACCACCGGAAAATCACCGCCATTTTCAATTTGGGGTTATTTACCGCTTTACCCAATTTTTCTGGGTTTTTTTGGGATAAATAAGCTGCGCTTCCTTCCCAGACTTCCGCTAAACTCTTACGGAAAATTTGCTTTTCTAATTTCTCTCTTTCTTCTGGAGGTATTTCTTCTATGGAGTCATAGGCGCGATACAGTTCATAGAGCTTTTGCGCTCGCATAGGAAACATTGTTCCGCGTTTAAGGACTTGTAATCTGACTCCCATTTCAAACATATCTGCTGCTGGAGCCATAATCATATCCGCCATTTCAGCTTGAGCTAGTAACTTTTTGGTGTGTTCAGAAGCTCCAGACTCAACACAAGATTGATTAATGGAACCAGTTACCACATAAGCAGCACCTAGCATAAAACCAGCTAAAGCTGATTCTGGTGTGCCAATTCCCCCAGCTACTCCGACTCTAATATTTGTCACATACTTGTATTGAGTTTGAATTTCATCCCGCAAACTGATAATTGAGGGGAGTAAACAAACCAAGGGACGATTATCTGTATGACCACCAGAATCTGCTTCGACGGTGATATCATCAGCCATTGGTACTTGACTAGCCAGTGTTGCTTGTAATTCAGTAATTAGTCCTTGCTCGACTAATTCTTTGAGGATTTTTATCGGTGCTGGTTGTAAAAATTTAGTTGCGACTTCGCGACGAGAAATTTTGGCAATTACTTTATTTTTGATCTCAATTCGATTTACTGAATGTAAACTCAATCCAGCAGCTCGATAATAAACAATGTTGGGGGTTAAATCTAAAAATGCAGATGCTTCTACTACCCTGACATGATATTTGAGATACAAATCTACTGCTTGACGCTCAATAGTTAGGTCGTTAGGACTGTGGATTAAATTAAAAGCGTAGGGTCCATGAGGTAAAGCTTGTTGAATGCGATTAATCGCTGTCTCTAGTCTTTCTAAACTTAATCCACCCGCACCAAATGAACTTAATATTTTCTCTTTTCCTAGTGCAATTACCATATCCTCAGAAGCGATTCCCCCAGCCATTGCTCCAGTATAATAGGCATATTTTACACCGTAGTTAGAGAGAAAACTTGGGTCGCCAAATTGTTGTAGATGTACAGGTGGAATTGAGATTAAAAGCTCTGCTTGTCCTGAAGAAATATTATCAGCATGAGCTAGATAACCATCATGAGTAACACCTATTTTTCCACCAGCAGTTCTGATGATATAACAAGGTTTATCTGTAGCTAAAAGTTTATCTTTAATTGCTCCTGGATCAAAAGCAACACAATCTAAAGAACCTTTCCAGACTTGATTTTGAGAGTTAGACCAAGTTAAGAATCCTAAACCATTATCTTGTTTATTTATTACCGCATCTACGGTTGTCACAATATTATTCCTTAAATTATTAACTACTACATGTTTGAGTTTAATTTAGGTTGGGTTGAAAAACAAAACCCAACCTACAGGTTTATTTTGATTCGTTGAGTAAATTTTGAGCGCAGGTTAATTGTAATTGAATGATTTCGCTCATTTGATTACTGAAATCTTGTCTGGCTTGGAGAAAATCAATGTGTGCTTTTGTCAATTTTGAATTATTGTGAGTCAGTTTTTGATACTGAGAAACTTTTTGAGAGGTTTTTTGAGAGGTTTTTTGAGAAGTTGTTAAATTATCTAGGATATTCACTGGCTGAGTAAAAATGGGTTGATGGATTGTATGAGTAATGTTAGTTAACTCAGAAGAGTTTAATCTTTCCTCTAGTTTTAAACCGTTATCCATGATCGTTTTTACGGTGTTTTTTTCTGTTGATTCCGTGCGGGAAATGGTGGCTTGAGTATTTATGCTCCTCAAAGAGATTTTGTTGGCTGGATTGAGAGAATTGATAATTTTCTCTTCTCTGTAGTTAGGAGTAGTTTTTTGTTGTTTTTTTACAGTACTATCTTGGAAGAGTTTGATATTTTCTTCACTCAATATCGCATCGGTAATGGAATTACCACCTAAGATAACTTTTTTTACAGTAGATAGTTTTTTAGGACTAGTTTCTGCTGATAAATTATAAAGTGGTGATAAATCCACTTTCGCCCGATGACTAATTAGTTTAGCTAAGGCTTTTACCAGTGAGGTATGGTCGTCAACCCCTCGACGGTTGAGGGATACTGTAATATGTTCTTGATTCCCCAGGGTTTTATCTATCCAACGAGAACATACACTCCCAGGACCAGCTTCAATGAAAATTCTGGCTCCATCCGCATAAACTTGATTGACTAAGCGCGGAAAGTCGAGTTGCTGAGATAGTCCTTTACCAATACTATGAGCGATGACTTGACTATCCAGGTTGATTGGTTGATATTCCGCTGAGGAATAGAATGTAATATCAGAAATTGTCCGTGATGGAATAGTGTAGAGTTTTACCAATTCTTGGTATTCTGACTGCATTGTTTGACAATGAATTACATGGTCAAATGGGGCTGGAAAAGCATGACATCCCAGTTTTTTAATTACCCGTTCACAAGCTGTAGGCTCTCCCGCAATTAAGACTTCTTCTGCTGTATTGATCTGGGTGAGATAAACGCGATTTTCACCTTTTAAGCATTCTCTGACTTGATCTGGATGAGCTACAAGCACGTAGTTATTCCACAAATCTTGGTCTTTGATCCCCAAAGTCTGATTTTTTCCCCAATATTCACGGACGGCGTTTTTCGCTCCAGATAATCTGTCACCAAATAAGGCGGAAGAGTTAAAGGTGTTACTAACTTGGTAGAAATCGCTCCAGACTCCTTGCGCTACCATCATGCTAGTTTCTCCCAAACTATAGCCAAATACATATTTGGGTTTAATTTGAAAGTCATCACTGATCACGGTTGTGATTAATCTGGCAAAAAGTACTTCCGCTTCAAACATGGCTAGAGAGTCATCTAACAATTTCTTCTCTAAGGTTTCCAGCTCCCGGATAGACAATTTGCTTAAACTTCTCGGATAAACTAGAGGTTCTACTTCAGCAGCACGCTTGTAAAGGCTTTTGATAATTACATCATCGAAGGATTTGGGGAATAATCTAAATAAGGTGCGATTGATCCCTAGATATGAATTGACAGCAGCTGGATATACATAGGCGATCGCTCCATCTTTTCCCAATGGTTTAGGCGTGAAGTAACTTCCGATGGGGGTTTGCCAATCTTTCCCGGTTGACCAGGCGTTAGTTACACCTTTTTTGCTAGACTCAATTTCCTTGAGCAATTCTTTTTTATTCCGTCCACAGATGGAAACAAGGTATTTTGCGGTTGGGTTTTGCTGAAATTGTTTAAATGTAGCGCTAGCGATCGCTCCCATAGATTCAGAATTAGATTCAGCATTATGGATAGTTTGTTGCAGATTTTCCAACCCCCCAATCAAACCTGAGCAATCATCAGCGCCAACAGGGAAAAGATAAAAAGGTCTTTCCTGTAAATAACTACTATTCCCCTTGCTCCCCTGCGCCCCAACTCCCTTACTCTCCTCCGATAATACCAGATGAGCAAAACTTCCATCACAACCAATCCCATTAATGGCTAACATTCTCTGTTTACCATTTTTAGGCGCAAACCAAGGACGGGACTCAGTCGCTACATAGAAGGGACTACCCGACCATAATTCCGGTTGCTTCACCCCAGACCAATTGGGAACGCCAGGAATATATTTATAGTAAAGACAAAGAGCAGTTTTGATCAAACTCGCAATTCCAGAGGCGACATAGGTATGACCTATATTCGCTTTTACACTACCAATAGCGCAGTATAGGGTATTGTCCAGCGCAGGATAACCTTGGAGTAAACCATTGATTTCCGCTGCGTCATCTTCAGGTATCCCACTAGCGCAAACTTCTAGATAATGGATATCCGTCGGTTCAACCCCAGCGATCTGGCGTGTTTTCTGACAAACTTGGGCGATCGTGGCGCTATCTACAGCTAAAGATGGTGATTGACCAATACTCAAACCATCAATCACAGCGTAAATGCGATCGCCATTTTTGATTGCCGTATCATAGCGTTTCAGTACAACAGCCCCCGCCCCCTCGCCAATTATCCAACCATCAGCCTTTTGGTCAAAACTCAAGGTATTGACACCAAGATTAATTTTGCCCTCTTGAGAGTGTAATAAAACACTTTCTACACCGCCAGCTAAATCCACAGCACCAACAACTACTGTATCTACTTCCCCAGCAGCCAGTAACATCTGGGCTAATTCTAAAGCCTTAAAAGTAGCAGTTTCCACACCACTGACAGTAAAAGCGGGTCCTGAGAAATCCCACAAGGAAGAAATCCGACTGGCCATAATATTAGAAACGTAGCTGAGATATTCACTAATATCTACTTGATGGTGAATACTGTTTTTCACTATCGTCTCTAATTGGGCGATTTTTTCTGGGGATAAAGCAATTTCAGCCGTATTTAATCCGTCTTTAACTTGCCAAGATGTATTCCAGCGTTGTTGGAGTTGATGGACAGATAATTCTGTATCTGCTGTAATCACCACAGCTACATTAGAACCTTTTTCCACTTGAGCATCTTGAAGAGCGCGGTCAGCCACCTTTAACAATAATAATTGCTGTGGGTTGAGTTTTTCAACTTCATTGGGTGGGATTTTGTAAGCTAGAGCATCAATTTCAAAATCTGTAATGTACGCTCCTAAGGGTGCTGTTCCTTGAGCTAAATTGTACTCTTGTAATAGCTGGGATTGTTCATCAATCCCATACCATCTTTTTTCTGGTAGAGGAATAAAATGCTGTTTACCATCATAAATACTGGTTTCAAAAGCATCTAAACTCTGACATTCGCCAAAAAAGGCGTCCATCCCCACAATAGCGATTTTTGCAGCAATATCTTGTGTCTGGTTCATTTACTTACTTTCCCTGTTCAAGAATGAGATGAGAATTTGTACCACCAAAACCAAAAGCGCTTAAACCCACGTATTTAATTCCCGGAGTCGGCCAGGGTGTATTTTGCGTGATGATACTTTGAGGAGAGATGACTGAATTTTCTGTACCTACAGGCTGTGTTACCCCTATAGTGGCGGGAATTACACTGTGATACATGCTATAAATCGCCTTAGCAATTCCTCCCATACCAGCCGCAACCAATAGGTGACCGATATTCGACTTCACGGAACCAACCCAGGGTTTTGCTTGATATTGACCAAAGAAGCTTTCGATGGAGTTATATTCGGTGGTATCTCCTAGAAGAGTGCCAGTAGCATGACATTCTAAGTAATGAATTTCTTGCGGGTTGAGTTTTGCTTCTTGGTAAGCTCTTTCATAAGCCAAAATTTGTCCTGTAGCGCTGGGACTGAGGAAGTGTTTACCTTTCCCATCATTAGAAAGTCCAGTACCACATATGGAAGCGAGAATGCGATCGCCATCCCTCAAAGCATCGCTGTAGCGTTTGAGCATGACCACACCAATACCTTCGGAAGTAACTAGCCCTCTGGATGCTTTATCTAAGGGACGACTGACCCCATGATCTGGATAACCTTGAATTCCAGAAAATAACATTCTTAAAAACAATGGGTCTGTACAACTAATAGCACCAGCCAACATCAAATCAGCTTTACCAGACGAAAGATAATGCGAAGCTAATTTAATCGCATAAAATGAGGATGAACAAGCAGCATCAATACAATAATGAATCCCAGATAAAGAAAACGCTTGGGAAATGATCGCGGTAGGTAAGCCAGAGATCATCGCATTGTAAGGAGAAGCGAGTGGTAGAGTAACTCTACCAGCCAAGCTAAAGTCCTGATTTTGTAGCAGTTCTTTGATCGCAGGTTGAATTGTCTGCTGATAAATAGGCGAAAACAATTGATGAGAAGATTTGGTAGGAAAACCAAGATTACCTAAGATTAAACCACATTTAGCTAGAGCAGATTTATTTCCCCAATAACCACCGTCAATAATTGCCTGTTTAGCTGTGTACAATGACCATTTAAAGGTGTTATCCAGACTTTGGACAAAAGCTGTAGGTAAATTGTAATCACTAGCATCAAACTGAAAGTTACGAATAAATCCACCATTGAGGAAGTAGATTCTTTCTGGTTTTCCTTTGACAGGGTCGTAAAATATATCAGGGTCTACTCCTAATTCCGCTACAGTTATAGGGGAAGTCGCATCTTTTTTGGCGAGCAGATTTTGCCAAAATTGATCGGGACTATGTGCATCTGGAAAGAGACAAGATAAACCAATGATTGCTATTTTTTCCACTGTTGAGATCCTCGTTGGGGCAAGTCTTGGATTTACGCAATTCCCCAATCGTCAAGGACTAACAAGTATTTGTTGAAATGGTTCTCTAGCTAACTAGTTTCCAGCTAACTAGCGTTTGAACAATTTTTGCGGACAGACGATCGCTTTCGCACCTAAAAGGAGGGAATATAACTTTCCTTCTCGGTCATGGATCATAAAATCAGCGTTAATACTGCTATCTGTTTTCGTCTTAATTTCGCAAGAAATATAAAAAGGTGCGTTACAGGGAGTAGCAATGAATTGTGAACAATCTGTTAATTGTCCTGGTAAGCAAATTTCTTGATGATAATGGGCTAACCATATCCATACAGTTTGGAGACTTAAATCCATTGTGTAAGGATTATGCCATTTTACCGGAAATTGTCCTTGTTGTTTGTCAGAGATTTCTTCCCAATAGCACTCAGCTGTGATTTTTTCGGGATTGATATTGATAACTCTGGTAATTGCTTGGAAAGCTGGACCATGAAATAAAGTTAAATCACCAGGTCCATAAAAGTCTTTACCAGTGGTGGTAATAATGTTGTCTTCTGTAAAGTCTACATCTTTATATATCGGAGCTGCTGGTATATTCAGCACTATTTTGATAGTAGCGCCAAAATGATAATGGGTTTTACCTGTAGGAGTTTTGCTGGAAATTGTGGTTTGAATTTCGACAAAATCACCACTATTTTTGGCTAGTTCTTTCAATTCCAATGTATACTCATCAGCGAGGGTTTCATTAAAAATGATCCCCTTGAGTACGCGGAAGTTGTGACAATTCAGATAACGATAGCCAGGGTAAAGTTCTTCACAAGCTTTAACCATCCATGATTTAGCACAGGTAGCTGGTAAAACTGGTGCTCCAGAAATCACATGGTCGATCAAAAAAGGATTTTCATCTAATGTTAAACGCCGACGTATCCGATAGGTTTTGAGTTGGCTATCAACAATTGCTGCTGGTAGTTTCATCGGTTGACCAATGACTACTTGGGTATCTTGTTGATAGGTGGGATGTAGCTCATTGACTAGCATTTGACTACCTAAGTCCACAGGAATAACTTCTATTCCTCTTTCCGCAAATGCTTTTTTTAACTCTCCTGTTACCATCCCGCTATCCCATCCACCCCAATTGATCGCAACTATATGCGCTTGGGGATAATATTGCTTCATTAAATGGGCTGATTTATTCAGGATTTCGTTGGCGATCGCATAATCAGTTTGACCGATATTCCCATAAAATCCGCTGACTGATGAAAACAGGACTATATGCTGTAAATCTTGGGGTTGAACGCAAGAGAGGAGATTCTCTAAACCCTGAACTTTCGCCGTATAGACCTTCTCAAAATCCTGTTCAGTTTTCTTTTCAATTAATTTATCTGCTAAATTACCGGCTCCATGAATAATTCCGGTAATTGTCCCCATTTTTTGGGTGATAGCGCTAAGTTTTTCTTTTAAAGCCAATGTGTCAGTAACATCAACACTAATATATTCAGCTTTAGCGCCTAATGATGTAATCGCAGCCAAGGTTTGCTTGATTTCGCGACTAGAATTAATCTGATTAAATATCTTCTGTACCATTATGGGAGTCGGTTTTTCACCTTGGGAAATCAGATTCTCCATAATGCGTTTTTTTAGCGCTGATGCTTCCAAACAATTTTGAGCATATTCTGGCTCGGTGGATAATAATTCTGAGCGACCCAAAAGAATAAACTTACAGGGGATATTCTGCGCTAATTTAATCGTACATTGTGCTGTTATTCCTTTAGCGCCACCACTCACAACAAATACAGATGATGGGCTAATCTGGTCTATTACTGTCATAAATCCTCGCAGAGAAACAAAAATAACAAGAGGGAACGGGGAACGGGGAACGGGGAAAGAAGGGAAGAAGGGAAGAAGGGAAGAAGGGAAAGAAGGGAAAGAAGGGTGTAGCGTGCTCTTTCTTCAACCCTACACCCCACACGCTATACCCTTTGGGCGATTAGTGTGACTCTTCCTTGCTGACTATAACCAACTTCAGCAATTTCTCTATTCGCATCATGTAATTCAGCCAAAATCAACTGCGCTGATTGATGAGGGTCAAATTGGTGACTCAAATCAATTGCTCGGAAAAATACTTTGGACCATTCCCATCTCAAACTTTTAGTCAGTCCGAACAATCCAGCGCCAATAACACCAAAATTTTCTTGGTACTTCAACCCAAAAGCACCGTCTAAATGAGCAACTGTACAGAAAATAGTCCGTCCTTCTAAATCAGATGCTGCGTTTAAAGATGCTTTGAGATATTTTGCCAGCAAAAAGACTTGTTTGACGATCGCCTTTTCTGTTTCCCAGAAAGTCACTCTACCAGTGTTCTCAGGGGTAAATTTGGGGTGTAAGTGAATGAAGGCTCCTATTGGTCCATATTGAGTAATTATGCTCTGGATTAAAAGTTGGAGATGTGATTCCTGTAAATTGGCAAGTGTTACCCGATTAACGCCTATGGGTAGAGGTAATTGTTCAGGAACCACGGATTGTGGGAAGCTGAGAACGACGACTTTCCAACCTTGTTCCACCAGAGCATGAGCTAATTTAGTAGTAGTGAGGGAACCATCATCGGTGATTAAACCGATATGTCCCTCTGGTAATTTAGCTTCCCAGAAATCTGGTCTGGGTAAGCTCTTGAGTTTAACAGTCAACCGAGAAATATGGGTTTCCACTATTGCTGGATAAGGAAATCCTGGTTTTATTTCCTCTGGTTTGGTCTTTTCTATAGATGGTGCGCCATTTGGTGAGTCGAACTCAGCAGACTGGTACTTTTTTTTTTCACCTCCAACCAGTGTTTGGAGATAATCCACTATTTGACCAATAGTCCGAATATCGCCTATTTCTTCTAAATTCGGTTTAGGTAAATCGGGATATGCGTCTTGCATTGCTCCCAAAATTTCTACGCGTTTAATCGAATCAATCCCTAAATCAGCTTCCATATCCATATCTAGTTCCAGCATCTCAACTGGATAACCAGTTTTTTCACTGGTGATATTTAATAGGGTTTGAGCTAAATCAGGATATTCTTGGACAGGTATGGAAATAGGTAATGGAGAATCAGGGATGGATACTGTCTCAACTGGTTGATTAATTGGTTGAACGGGAGACGATATTTGTGCTTGCGCCTGTTGAACCTCATTGATAGCAATTTCTACAGATAAGCTTCTGGAAGCTTGGGATTGAAGGTAATCCACAACTTGACCAATTGTCCGTTTTTCCGATACTTCTTCCAAATTGGGTTTGGGTAAGTTGGGATATAGATCCTGTAAGGCTCCCAAAATTTCTACCCGTTTGATGGAGTCAATCCCCAAATCGGCTTCCATATCCATATCCAGTTCTAGCATCTCGACTGGATAACCAGTTTTTTCACTGGTAATGGCTAACAGGTTTTTGCTGATGTCATCAATATCAATGTTAGCGATTGTTACGTTTGTTTCTGGAATTGCGGGAGTTGTGGGAATTGTGGAAACGGGTGCTGTAAAAACAGGTTCAGGTTCAGGTAGTTCCTCAACAGGAGGAGTAATTATTTCTGGAACTTGGTGGTTGAAGTTAGTTACAGGAATTTCAACTACAGGAGTTTTAATTACAGGAGCTTGAATTACAGGAGTTTCAATTACATTTGCTACTGGGAGAAAATCCTGTAATACCTTAACTGGTATTTCCTCGACTGATGTTTTTTCTATTTGATTTTCTATTTGAGGAGACGTGGAGACGATCGCTTCATGGGTAATTCCAGAACCGACATGAGAAATTAATTGAGCATATTCTTGCTCGATCAATTGGAAAAAGCTCTTGGTATATTCTATTTGCTCATTAATATATTGCTCATGGATGCGTAGAGTTTCACCTTGTTGAGCGTGAAACTGCGTCATGCTCCGTTCTAAGCTTTCCATTACAACTTGTTTAACTTGCGCAAGTTCATGTGCAGATTTGCTCTGAGCTAACAAATTATTTTGTTGTTGCATCAGTTGGAAAAATGTTCTCGCATATTCTATTTGATGACTGAGATAAGTTCCATGAACTTGTAAATTCTCACTTTGGTTTTGTTGAAACTCATTTAATAGCTGTTCTAGACTAGCGAGAACTTGTTGGTAGTCGATTGGTTGTTCTGGTGTTGTTTGCATCTTTGCTTCTGGAGGCTGTACGAAAGATTCTGGGACTGCTTCTAACTGGATGTCCATCACAGACGCTTTTTTATGTCCGTTCCCATTACTCATGCTCTTAACTGATGTGATTATTTCCTCTCCCCTGCTCCCCGAATCCCCTGCTCCCCTTACCCTATGTCCATTTTCCAAAGCTTCCGTAAAAGCGGTTTTGGTTTTTTCGGAAACGTAATTTATACCCTTCAGTTTGACATTTAGCCCTTTCTTGGGAGCAGTTGGTGGTAATGTTGGTAGTTTGTAAGGGTCAAGATTGGTGAGAGTCATCCCCATAGTTCGCAGATATACTGTTGCTTCTCGCAAGGAGCGATCGCTATCTTTTTGGGGACTGGGGTTTAAAGCTAAACAAATGTGAGGGCGATCGCCCAGAATATCTTTGACCAAGTTACTCAAAACCCGTTTTGGTCCAAATTCCACAAAGCAATAACCACCGGACGCATAGATATTTTCAATTTCTTGCTTGAACAGAACAGAACTGGAAATATGGCTTTCGAGAATTTTCTGAATTGCTTGTGGTTCTTGGGGATAGTGTTTTCCCGTTACATTGCTGAAAACTGGAATTTGGGGAGGTTGTAAAGATACAGATTTAGTGGCGATCGCAAAGGATTTTTGGGCGAAAGCAATTAATGGTGTGTGAAAAGCCGCCGATACCGCCAATGGGACAGAATTGTACCCCAGTTCTTGGAATATTTGGTGGATTTGATTAATTTCCGTCGTTGGACCTGCTAAAACAAATTGAGTCGGAGCATTAAAGTTGGCGATCGCAGTTTGCGAGAAGCGTTTCAGTACAGGTTCAATTTTGCTGATATCCTCCTTCACCGCCAACATACTACCAGCATCATGGTCTGGGTCTTTTGGTGAAGCCATCGCCTGACCACGAGATTTAACCAAAAACAAGTAGTCTTGCTCTTTTAAAACACCAGCCGCCCAGAGAGCAGTCAACTCACCAAAGCTATGACCAGCGACAAAATCTGGCTGAAAACCGGCTTGCTTGAGAATGGTATATAGTCCCGCACTAAAGACACCTATAGCTGGTTGTGCGGATTCTGTTCTTTGTAAAGCAGCAGTTTGAGCAGTTTTTTCTTCCGCACCAAATACAGGACGGGGAAAGACAATTTGAGAAATAGGTTGTAAATTATCCTGAATTAACAGACTATCCATTAGTCCATACAGACGGCGCAGCGTGGGGAAATTGACCACCAATTCCCGACCCATAGACAAATATTGAGAACCTTGACCAGGGAAGAGAGCGACAACTTTTCCGCGCAAATCCATTCCTGTCGCCCGATAGTAAACTCCTTGGGGAAGTTCCCAAGATGGCGCATTCGGCTGAGACTTGAGATAATTAATACTAATTTGCAGTAGCTTAGAAGCTTCTGATAAATTTTCCGCCACAAACCCTACTCTCGCCGCAGATTGAGGAATAATCAGGGATTGACAATCTTGGACTAATTGAGAATAGTAAGTTTCACCACCCTCAGCTTGTAATTTATCCAACGTCTCTTCCATCTGAGTCAGCAGTTGGGCTGGACTACCAGCAAATAACAGTAATTCGCTAGGGGTACTATTTAAACGGTAAGGGTGTTGTTGCTCCGTCGTGTACTCTTCTAAAACAACGTGGTAATTAGTTCCCCCAAAACCAAAGGAACTGATACCAGCACGTCGAGGAGGTTCTCCTTCGGCTCTTACCCAAGGTCTAGTTTCGGTATTCAAGTAAAATGCAGAATTTTCAATATGCAGTTTAGGATTCGGCTCGGTGACGTTAATCGTGGGGGGTAATACCTTATGATGTAGAGCCAGAGCAGTTTTAATTAAACTAGCAGCTCCCGCAGCAGCTTTTGTATGTCCAATTTGAGATTTGACGCTACCTAAAGCAATATGCTGTAATTTAGAGTCATGTTGAGTAAAGTAATCTTTTAAAGAACTAAATTCTGTCGGGTCTCCAGCCATTGTTCCTGTACCATGTGCTTCCAGTAAACCCACAGTCGCTGGAGAAAATCCCGCATCTTGATAAGCTCTTTCTAAAGCCTTAACTTGTCCTTCTTTGCGAGGAGCATAAATACTCTTATAGCGTCCATCACTGGAAGTTCCAATCCCTTTGATCACAGCATAAATTCTATCCTGGTCTGCTTGTGCATCTTCCAAGCGTTTGAGTACCAATATCCCAATCCCTTCACCCAACATCATCCCATCGGATTTAGCATCAAAAGGTTTGACGTTTTCACCGGGGGAAACCGCTGGAGTTTTGCTAAAGGAGATATAAGCTATAATACTGTTGTCAGTATCCACGCCACCAGTTAACATCATATCACTGCGATATTCCACCAGTTCACTGATGGCGATTTTCAAAGCACCCAAGGAACTAGCACAAGCAGCATCTACCACGCAGTTCATCCCACCCAAGTTCAAACGGTTAGCTATCCGTCCAGCGACAACATTCGCCAACATTCCGGGAAATGCGTTTTCATCCCATTTGACATAAGCCGTTTTCATTTTCTCAATGATTTTCTGAATATCTTCATCAGATAAACCACTGCTTTGGAGCACTTTTTCCCAGACTGGGTATTCTAGCCTAGCAGATAATGGCATGGCTAACTGTCTAGCCATAGCTACGCCTAAAATTACGCCGACTTTTTCCCGATTAAAATCGCGAGATTCGCCATAACCAGCATCTTCCATGGCTTCTTTCGCTACTACTAAACTCAATAATTGCGATACGTCAGTCACTTCTAAAATACTGGGTGGGATACCAAATTCCATGGGATTAAAATCCACCTCTGGAATAAATCCACCCCTTTTACAATAGGTTTTATCCTCTGCTGTTCTAGGATTGGGGTCGTAGTAATCTTTAACGCTCCAATGGCTTTCGGGAATATCAGTAATACAGTCGGTTTTATTGACGATATTTCCCCAGTATTGTTGTAAGTTTCTCGCTTTGGGAAAGAGAGACGCCATCCCTACGATCGCTATAGGATTATGTTGTAGTTGTCTATTAAGTCTATGGGTGGACAAGGTTGTTTCTGATTTCATCTTTTTTTCCTCTATAACCTGAATCAGAGATTTTTCACATTTCTCAATCTGGGCTTTTAATTCTGATATTGCAGTATCAATTGAATGAGCAGACATAGGACATAGACTAATTTGAGGTACTGGAAATGTGCCGCTAAAATGTATTTTTTCGTTACATATTTTTTACAAACAGCTAGTTTTCCTATCTGCGATCGCCAAAACAATTTTTAGTAGATATGAAGACAAAATTAGGTTTATTCTCTACCAGCTATCAGTATGATAGGTATGAATAAAAACACTTTGATCCCTGATGAATACCCCAAAAAAATCAGTGTGTAGATAATTCATTTTAGGGTATTCCAACTGTAGAAGCTGCCAAAATCGTTACAGAAAATTCTTACCTTTAATCTAAATTAATCTCCAGCAAAAAAATATTAAATAATTTCCTTCACCCGTAAAACTTGATTCTTTGTATTTTTTACTCATGGACCATAGGAGTTACGAATTAGGAATTATGCTGAATTAATCAAAACATTAACATAGCTTCTAAAAAATGAATAGTTCATTTTAGATAATATCCAGAAAAAATCCCGACTGCTAACCTAATTTTATCGTCAAAAAATAAACTTTTGGTATATTCATCTACTTATGAAATGTAAATATTACAGGTAAAATCTTGGTGATATGTCAAATATTTCCTAATTAATCAATCGTTTCAGATATATTGTATTCTAAGTCACAAACACGAAAAATCACATAGACAATTTATGCACAAAGGCAGTTTATTTTTCAGAGAAGCATGATAATTGATGATAGGAAGGGAACAGGGAACAGGGAACAGGGAACAGAGGAAGAAGTTATTTGGGAAATATGATGAATTAACTAATATCTGAATAGCTTTTGCTTAATTATCATGATACCTTTACATTCAGGCGACAAAACTAACTATATTCGCCATAAAGTCTTACACTACACAAATATTCCCATCACGAATGATTAATTATAAGGAATCACCAAGAGAAAAGTGTATTTTTGAAAAATACCATATCTACACCCTATTAGATACAGAGCAAATCAATTGATTGATGTAGATAAATATAAAAAAATCCCTACACCCTACACCCTACACCCTACACCCTACACCCTACACCCTAGTTAAAAATGACAGTGAATAAAGAAAGCCAGCTATTAAAAAGCTCTCCTCGGAAATGGAAGATAATTTTGGCAGCTACTATTACTTTAGCTGTTGGGTTAGTATCTTTATATAGTCTTCAGCGATTAAAGGTACAATCTGTTCTTCCCTCTCCCACAATCAAACCGGTGAAAATTACTCCTGTCAAATTGGCTGTAACTGCTTTAGGAAGGGTAGAGCCATTTGATAAAATTACTCATCTATCCGCTCCTGGTGCGATCAATGGTGTGAGAGTGGAAAAAATCTTTGTCCAGGAAGGAGATGAAGTTAAAGCTGGACAGGTATTAGCTTATTTGGAAAATTATGAACGCGCTAAAACTGCTCTACAGCAAGCATTTGATAAGGTTTTAATAGCTAAGTCTCAACTAGCACAAGTTAGAGCTGGAGCTAAACATGGGGATATAAATGCTCAGAAAGCTAACTATGCTGGGCTGAATTCTCAATTACAAGGAACTGTTCTCACCCAAAAAGCGGCGATCGCCAGAATTCAAGCTGAAGTAGAAAACGCCCAAACTGAGAATAACCGCTACCAACAATTATTCAAACAAGGTGCTGTTTCTGCTTCTATTTCAGATACTAAGGCTTTGCAACTTAAAACAGCGAAACAGCAATTAACAGAAGCAGAAGCTACTCTCAAACAAACTCAGGATACCCTAAATAATCAGATCAAAGAGTCGCAATCTAGACTCAGCAGTATTAAAGAAGTCCGTCCCGTAGATGTAGAGTTAGCCCAGAATGAAGTCAAGAGTGCTGAAACTGCAGTTCAGCAAGCGAAAGCAGATTTTGACTTAACTTATATTACATCCCCCATCAATGGCAAAATTTTGAAAATCCACGCCAAAGAAGGTGAAGTAATTTCCACTTCTGGCTTTGTAGAGATTGGGAAGACATCGCAAATGATTGTAGTTGCGGAAGTGTATCAAACGGACATTCAAAAAGTTCATGTGGGACAAAAAGTTCTGATTCAGAGTCCTAGCTTTGTAGGAAAAATACCAGGAAAAGTAGAGGAAGTTGGTTGGCAAGTTAGTAAACAAAACATTTTTAGCGTCAACCCCAATGCAGATACAGACCAGAAAGTTGTTGAGGTTAAAATTAGCATCGATAATCCTGCTGATAGTAATAAAGTATCTCGGCTAACTAACTTGCAGGTAGATGTAGCCATTCAAATTTAATCACTGTCCACCCTACAGCCTCATAAATGTCTATAAAAATACCTTTAGCTTGGTTACAGCTAGTTCAGCAGAAATTCCGGTTTCTGATAGCTGTATCTGGAATCGCTTTCATTGTGCTGTTGATGTTCATCCAGCTAGGTTTTCAAGATGCGCTGTATAACAGTGCGACAGCGCTACATAAAAACTTAAAAGGCGATTTATTTCTGGTTAGTAGTCAATACAAATCTTTGACCTCAAATCAAAGTTTTCCTCGTTCTCGTTTATATCAAACATTGGGATTTGACGGTGTAGATTCAGTCGCACCAATGTATTTACAATTTGCTCAATTAAAGAATCCCTCGACAGGAGATAAATATTCCATATACGTGATCGGATTTGACCCAGCCCAACCAGTACTCAACATCGCAGAAGTTGAGCAAAATTTAGATAAACTGAAAATTCCTGATGTGATTTTATTTGACCGTGGTTCTCGACCAGAGTATGGACCGATAGCGGAGAATTTCTCCACAGAAAATAATCACATGGAAACAATTGAAATATTTGGCTATAATACTTTAAAAGGTTATAGAGTCAGAGTAGGTGGTTTATTTACGTTGGGTCCTTCCTTTGGTGTAGATGGAAATCTAATTGTCAGCGACTCTACTTTTCTGAGAATTAGTCCCGGTAATCGCCAAATAGATAATATAGATGTGGGGATTATTACTCTCAAACCTGGCGTTAAACCTAGCCAAATCATCCCAATTTTGCACGCCAGTTTACCTAATGATGTGCAAATATTTACTCGCGAAAAATTCATCAACTTTGAAAAAAAGTATTGGTCGTTGAGAACGCCAATTGGATTTATCCTCAATCTCATGTTGACAATGGCTTCTGTAGTCGGAATTGTGATCGTCTATCAAATACTTTATAGCAACATCGCTACTCAATTCATTGCTTATGCTACTTTAAAAGCTATTGGCTATGCTAATATATATTTATTAAATGTGGTTTTTCAACAGGCATTAATATTAGCGATCGCTGGTTACATACCGGGATTTCTTTCCTCAATAATATTATATGACTTTGCCATGGAATCTACCAAATTACCCATCATGATGACGACAAACAATGCTCTATTGGTTCTTATCTCCACAATATTAATTTGTATTACTTCTGGAGCATTGGCGATCAATAAACTCCGTTCTGCTGACCCAGCAGAAATTTTCTAGGGAATTTTGTCCTGGATTTATATCTGAGAGTAGAGATTTATTAGGGATAAAAGTTCTATAGTTCCTCCTAGTAATATTTCTTGCTGGACTGCTCTACTAAACTCAAGCTCAAGCTCAAGCTCAACTCAAGTTATTTTGTCTCCTGAAAAATCACAATCACCTGGAAACCAGTTTTTATGGATCTCAACAATCAAACTATTCTGATCACTGGAATTGATGAATTTATTGGTACTCGCGCAGCTGAGTTAGCTATATCTCAAGGAATGAAAGTCAGAGGTTTACAAACTTCCCCTGTCCGAGATAAAAAAGCGGAAAATCTGGGTATTGATATCTTTGTTGGTAAGATTACAGACCCGATAATTGCTCAAACTGCTTGTCAGGGAGTAGATGTTGTCCTCCACACCAGCCAAATTGCTGAGGAATCTGGTGATATCAAACATTTCCGTGAAATTAATGTAGAGGGGGCTTTAAACATTGCTAAAGCAGCTAAACAAGCTAATGTAAAAACTTTTGTCCATCTTTCTAGTGTTCTAGTTTATGGTTTTGACTATAAAGATAATGTGACAGAATCCGAGCAAATTTCGGCAGAGAATAATCCCTATTGTCAGAGTAAATTAGAGGCGGAAACAGAATTAATTAAACTCAATTCACCCCCAGATTTTGGGATTGTGATTATCCGCGCTGGAGATGTGTATGGACCAGGAAGTATTCCTTGGATAGTACGACCAGTTCATATGATGCAACAAAAACTTTTCGCCTACGCCAATGACGGTCAAGGAGTGATGAATCATCTGTATGTGGATAATCTCATAGACGCGATATTTTTAGCAATTGAGAAAAAACCTTATGGAGAGATTTTCAATGTTACTGATGGTCAAGAAACTACCTGGAAAGATTATTTTACCCAGTTAGCAGAAGTTGCTGGCTTACCAACTCCAAAATCCCTACCTAAAGAAGAAATGAAATTATTTCTCCGGTTGCGGGTACAAGGACAAAAACTATTTCGGAAAAAAGCTGATATTCTCCCTGAATCTGTTGATTTTATGAGCCGTCCTTATGCTTATTCCATCACTAGTGCGATGAATAAGTTAAATTATCAACCCAAAATTGGTTTGGCGGAAGGAATGAAATTGACAAATGAATGGTTACAAAAAACCGATATTCAAAAACTGCTCAAATAGAAATGCAAAATTTACCTCAGGAGATAATCGGCTCATGTTAAACACCTGGTATCGTTATTTATTAATTGCTGGCTTTCTGGCTGCTTCTTGTATTAAGATAGCTGAAGCACGGCCAACAACAACATTGACTGTAAATGTGAATGGAATTGCCCATAAAAAAGGTGAAATTTGCTTGCGCGTCTATCCTAGTGCTCAAGGATTTCCTCTAGATAATTCTCTTGGTTCACGCAGTAAATGCACTCAGATTAAAGGAACTTCGGTGCAACATGTTTTTACTGGCTTAGTTCCCGGAACTTATGCTGTTGCTGTAGTTGACGATCAAAAGGGCGACCACAAACTACATAGAGATATATTTGGAATTCCCCAAGACGGTTTTGGGATTTCTAGAAATCCTACTGTTTCTATCTCCACTGGTATGCCAAAATTCAACAACGCCAGTTTTAAAGTTACCAAAAACACAACTATCAATATATCAATGAAATATTCTCTTGACCCCTAAAGTCAATTCGGGGGACTTGCTCCCCTGTTCCCTGTTCCCTGTTCCCTGTTCCCTCTCATAATACATTTCATGCAAGATTTGATGATATTTCTATCTAAGTCTTTGCTGAGTTGGTTAGGTATTCAGGCGTGCTTAACACTGGTGTTTTTATGGTATCTTCGCACCCACCATGAGAAATCCTTACCAGATCACCTCCTACCTAAAACCGCAGTTATTCTTTGTCTCCGTGGTGCAGACCCATTTTTACCTAATTCTGTGCGATCGCTCCTCAACCAAAATTTCCCCCATTATGATTTAAAGCTGATTTTTGATAGTCTGGAAGACCCATCGATGAAAGTGGTGACCCAAGCGATCGCTGAAAGCGGAGCTACTAATGTCCAAATCAGTACTCTCAGAGCTATCCGCCATAATTGTAGTCTTAAATGCAGTTTACTAGTACAGGCGATCTCTGATTTAGACAATTCCTATGAAGTAGTCGCCCTAGTGGATGCTGATACAATTACCCATGCAAATTGGCTGCGAGAATTAGTCAGTCCTTTGTCTGACAACAAAGTGGGAGCTACAACTGGGAATCGGTGGTATGTACCTACAGGTAACTATTGGGGGTCATTAGTCAGATACGCAGGAAATGTATCCACCATCGTGCAAATGTTTTTATTTCAAGTTCCTTGGGGTGGAACTTTAGCCATAAAAACAGAAGTAGTCCGCGAAACAGGACTATTGGATAGATGGGGAGAAGCCTTTAACGATGATATGATGATGCACAAAATCCTTAAAAAGCATGGCTGGGGGATCAAATTTGTCCCTTCTTTAGTCATGGTGAATCGGGAGGAGTGTGATTTAGGCAGTTTTTTTGAATCCCTCAAACGCTTCTTTATCTGTGCTCGACTATATCATCCGCGTTGGTTAGCTCTAGTCAGCGAAGCTGTTTCTAGTATTCTCTTTCCCACTTTAGTCTTAGGATTAGTTTTGCAGTCGTTATTAGCAGGAGAATTGTATAAAGCGACTCTTTTATTTACCTGTTATTGCGCTTATACCATTGGTTTGCTTTTGTTGATGTTAGCGATGGAACTGAGCATCCAACAAGTCATGCGCTATCAAGGACAGGTAAATGCTTTGACTCAATTAACTCCCATGCTAGTTTTACGGATGTTAATTGCTATTCCCTTAACTCAGTGGGTTTATGGTGTAGTCATGATATCTTCCCTCTGGACACCAACAGTAAGATGGCGGGGTCTGACTTACCGGATTCAAAGTCCTGAAAATATTCGCCTAACTGCATATCAGCCTTACCAATGGCTAGACCAACCAGTTGACCCCAAAGTTTCACTCTGAGAATTCTACTTTTCATGAAACATGAGCTGCGTAAATCCTGATTCAAACCAGCCTATTCATGAAATCTCAGCATTTAAACATGACACATAAACCTCTTCGCATTGCCTTATTTACAGGCTTATATGCTCCATTCTTAACAGGAGTTTCCGTTGCGGTACATCAACGAGTTCGCTGGTTGCTCCAAAAAGGACACGAAGTTTTACTGATTCACCCACAAGTAAACAACCAATATCCCCCTCAAGTTGGTAATCGCCCCATGTCGGGATTAGAGGAACTCAGACCTTTCCCCAACTTTTCCTCATTCGCATTCCCTACACAACCGTTAATATTTTACAAATCTCTTCCCCAACCATTAAGCTATCATCATTGGAGTGATACTAAATTATTAGAGAAATTCCAACCTGATATTATTGTAGTGGAAGAAGCAGCGCAGATGAGAGGGTTATACTCCATCTTTCTTCAAGGTTATGGTCGCCCGGTGGGAGTGGAATACGCTAAACGAACTCGTACCCCAATTATCTCCATCTTCCACACAGACATTGTTGCTTATATCCGATATTACTTAGGAGATATATTCTTCAATTTAGTCGGTCCACTAATCCCGCTAGTAGTTAAACAATTTAGTCAAGCTTATACATTGCATTTATTCTCTTCCAAAGAACAGCTGACTAAATACCAGAAACTAAAATGTTATCCCAGTGAATATCTCCCCTATCAGGGAATTAACTGCGAAAAATTCCATCCCCGGAATATATCTCATAATCCGATTCCCGATGACCAGCGACCAGTGATGTTGTTTGTGGGTCGGATCACAGCTGAAAAAAATGTCATGCAGCTTTTAGATATCTATTCCTTGGTCGCCGCCAGAATTCCCGATGTTCACTTAGTAATTATTGGTAGTGGTCCTTTAGACCAAGAAATGCGACAACGGGCTAAAAGTTTGAGTACTGGCGTAACAATCTGGGGTGAATCTCATGGTCAAGAACTTTTAGGTTGGTTTGCTAGAGCGGATGTTTTTATTAACCCTTCAGTCACAGAAAACTTCTGTACCACCAATAATGAGGCTCTAGCTTCTGGAACTCCAGTAGTAGCAGCGATCGCACCTTCAACTGCTGAACAGGTTATTCCTGGTTACAATGGATTCCTCGCCGAACCAAATAATCCCAAAGATTTTGCCGAAAAAGTACTGACAATTTTATCAAATCCAGCATTTAAGGCTAAATTAAGTGAGCAAGCACGTCCTTCTATAATGGAATTTGATTGGTCAGCTTGTACACAAAAATTTGAAGACAAGCTTTATCAAATAGTAGCGCAATCCAGCTAACCCTTGATAAAAAACGCCAATTTGGCTGTACAGGTTTAATCGCGACTGATAAATTATGAAGATAGTTGACCTGTGGGCTTTTAGGCTCGGTGTTTGAGTTAATAACCAAGGAAAACCGGAACTTTATGATTAAGAAGAATTTATTCCTCTTAATGATAATGGTATTGATATTAACCTTAACTGTGCCTAAAAATCTATAGACCTCAGCAGAAACAAGATCGTATTCTGTTTCTATCTGAGGTCTTTTATTATCTAACTAAATATAAAACCAGACAAAATCCCCGTAATTATATCTCGCATAGGGTGTAGGGGAAAGAATATTTTTTATCGAAGATCAGATTAAATCCGTTCAATGAATTGAGCGAATTCCTTAAATTCTCACACCGAGTTAATGAATTATCAGGACATATATCCAGGATATATGTCCTGATAATCTGCTGATTGGGCTTGAATTTAAACAATTGATAAAGCAAAAATAAAAGGTAAGTCTAACATCTTGTAGACTCTCTTGGTGACAACTTAACCTTATCCAATGTTTATAGTCCGCTCAGCGCGGACTTTATTTATGGTTCACTACCAACAAGCTTTAGCTGTATCACCTTGTAAGATATCAGGGCTATGTGAAGCTCTTTGTCTAATTTGACGGGAAGTAATCAGAGCGATCGCCAGAAAATTCACATTTTCGATAATTGTGAATAAATTGATTTTTTTGAGCTGCGTTAATGCACGTAAAAAATCGAGCGACTTTGTGATAGTAAACCAAGGAAATCCATCATCTATGATTGGTTTAATATTGTGTTTACCATAACATAGCTCCAATCCTTTATAGCCAGAATTCCATCTATACACTTGCTCCTTCCAATCATTCCAGAGCAAATTATTTGTGGTCATCTCATCTATATTAGGTGACCTATTTATAGAAACAGACTCCAATAATATATCGGAAACAAAACCAGCATGATGAGCTAAAATAGAGAGTTGTACATCTTCCAGTCTAATTCCAGGATATCTTTCACTAATTATGACTAATAAACTAATCATAACATCGGTTCTAGCAACTATACCACTTCCCGTACTCCACTTGTAGCCAGAAAATTTACCATGTACTACATTCATAAATAACTGGATAGGAGGTATTTCTTGACTAAAATCAGGTATGATAATTTCTAGTCCATCCAAGATACTTTTTTGATAAATCACAAATCTATTACGCGTGCTTAAAATATCAATCTCTGGACTTTTTTTGAGCCGGTCAACTATTAACATTAAGCCATTACTATTTAGCTCTGGCTCGGTATTTTCTATTAAAAATTGAGTTTCAGCATCAAAAGTTACTATAGTTTCAGGAGGTGTCCATCCCCGTTCTATACTCTTTAACAGCAATGAACCATAAATGTCGCCTAAAACTCTAATCTTACCTGATGAGTGTAGACTAACTCTCTGATGAATGATAAATATTCTATGTTGAGAAAATTCTGCAGAAGAAATATTATCTAAATAATAAGGTTCACCCAGACATTCTCTGTGATCGAATATCTGAGATGGAATGTTATTCGCCGGCTTTTTATCTGTATATAAATGAGTAATTTCAACCTGGGGAAATAATCTCAACCTAGTGAGCAATTTAGGACATTCAAAGCCATGATTCAGTCCAATAATGATATCTGCTTTCATTCCCATATCAGCAATTTGTTGAATAATTTTGGGAATGGTGTCAGGTAAAAAACTATCCGCTTTATTTGCAGCTGCTACAATTCCTAAAATCCTGGTACGATCAAAATTATTTTGGGTTTTAGATAAGATCCATTGGCGACAGTTTCTGACGGCTTCAACATCAGAATTTAATCTGCTATCTTGTATATTTCTCAATGAAATATTTGTCTTTTTCAAATGGGGATTTCGGTACCCAGTCATTTCCAATAATGTATTCAGAAACATATCTTTGAAAAATTCCATACAAAACATTCTGACTTGATTATTTGTAACTGTTTTAAATTACTAAAACAGTAGCAGTTTTAACATTTATGGGATAGATATAGAATTGCTATTTGATTTTTGAAAATCAGCCCTCACCATATCAGCGCCATCGCTTTTGGGGCGTATTATAATCTAAATAATTAAGTAAAAATCAGATATGATGTGATGACAAGGTTTATACATGATCAGTTTGCAAAGGATTATTTGGAAGAACTGCTCAAACCATACGGAAAAGTAGAGGCGCAAAAACCTGTATCAGCAGAAGTGAGATACATAGATATATTCTTTTCTCCCTTTACTGCTGAAATTCCTAATTTAGAAATATTGGGTTTATTAGGACAATTTGCTAGCATA
>Ga0116231_10000795_pt1 | contig 59594 bp, 38 predicted proteins | sample S1TSphgellanicum_2_FD_89695 | JGI IMG/M metagenome (GOLD analysis project Ga0116231, IMG submission 89695) | Host-associated microbial communities from peat moss isolated from Minnesota, USA - S1T2_Fd - Sphagnum magellanicum MG | ecosystem: Host-associated > Plants > Peat moss > Unclassified...
CCCCCCCCCCCCCCCCCAAAAAAAAAAACACCCTTAGTCTCCGTTTGTTGTCCAGTCCACATTGTTTGGGTGTGTCATTTCGAGCCATCGTTCCTTGAGTGGAGTCTCTCTTCTTCAAAATTAGGGTTTTGATGCAGCTGCTGCCGGGATAAGCTCTTGATTGGAAACTCCTGCTCTCTCCCTAATCCAGTATGTGGGACGTTATTTGCTCTAGTAGTTTAGGTGTTGGTGAATTAGGTGTTAGTCCAGTAGGTATGTGGGATGTTATTTGCTCTAGTAGTTTAGATGTTTGTGAATTAGGTCACTGAATCAGGTCAGTGGTTCAATGTGGGGCGTGGTGATGGTATCAGATCTTTGCTTGCAGCAATTTTGAGCAGGGAAATAGGGGTATTTGTAGTAAGAGCTGAAAGATGGTGAGAGTGGGGTGCGGGGCACGCATAGGGCTACTGGCAGCTGCTGTCTTCTTCATGGTGGTGCAAATGCGGCTGTTCGCAGTGCAATCACATTATGCAGACCGCATAGCCTCTGCTATAGAGAATGAGAACGAGTGTATACGCCTCAAGCGGAACCTCATTGACAAATACAGCTCGCAGCAAGGACGTGTTATAGCTCTAGAAGAAGAAAGGGAACGACTAGAGAATAAGTTTGCGCAGCTAACCATGCTTGTCCAGGACTACCAAAGCAGAGACAGGTCAAGAAAACAGTCTCAGAACATAGTAGTCGAGGGGGAGATCGTAGCAGCGGTGGTGATAATGGCGTGCAATAGACCAGACTACTTGGAGCGCACGTTGAAATCTGTTCTCAAGTATCAGATTCCCGTTGCAGGAAAGTTCCCTCTATTTGTCTCACAGGATGGGTCAATGGAAGCTGTGAAGGTCGTGGCAAAAGGGTTTCCTGAGGTCACGTACTTGCAACATGTTGATGGGGAACCACTGCGGAAAAAAAATCCCCAAGAGAATGATGCATACTACAAGATTGCAAGCCATTATAAGTGGGCGCTTACGGAGCTCTTCAACAAGAGAAGCTTTTCTAGGGTTATCATCTTAGAAGATGACATGGAAATTGCACCAGATTTTTTTGACTACTTTGAGGCCACTTCTTGGCTGCTGGAGGAGGACAAATCTGTTGTGGCAGTTTCCTCATGGAATGACAATGGCCAGAGACAATTTGTGTATGATTCTAAGGCTATCTACCGCTCTGACTTCTTCCCAGGACTTGGATGGATGCTCACAAATCAATTCTGGGAAGAACTTCGCCCAAAGTGGCCAGCTGCTTACTGGGATGACTGGTTGAGGCTGAATTCCACCCGGAAAGGCCGCCATTTCATCCGCCCTGAAGTCTGCAGAACATATAATTTTGGTGAACATGGATCAAGCATGGGTCAATTCTTCAAACAGTACTTGGAACCCATCAAACTGAATGATGTGGCTGTGAATTGGAAGTCCAAGGATCTTGGGTTTTTGCAGGAGGACAGGTTCAATAGGGAGTTTGCTGCACTGATTGCAAGGGCATTACCATTACCTAATTCACAGGCAAATGTAGTGAAGATGGCAGAGAGTGTGGGAGAGGATGTAAGGATTGAGTACAGCAGCCAGAGGCAATTTGTAGGGCTTGCCAGGCTGTTTGGTGTATTTGAAGAATGGAAAGATGGGGTGCCAAGAACAGCATACAAGGGAGTGGTGGTTTTCAGATGGATGGGAAAGAAAAAGATATACTTCCTCAGGCCAGATTCATTGAAGTTGCTTGGCTTCAAAGGTGAAGAGATATCTCGATGAGTCAAATGAATAGGAAGGATGTTGAAGGCCTCTGAGTCAGGGTTTATCTCAAGATTGGAGGGACAGATCTTAAACCCTAGTTCCTCAAGAGACAAATGTAGCCTCCTTTCTGCCTGAGTTGATCATTTTCTCCAATCCCCAGATTCTTGGTGGATATATTGTGGATTGTGCATCCAGCAGGGACATATGATCAATGAGCAGAAGCTACTTTTGCTGTACACAAGCAAATTCATGACTCGCATAGTAAGTGTACTACTTGGATGAGGACCAAATTGGTCCGTGTATAGAATTGGCTTAGTGGTTGTGCAGAATTAGTCAGTGGAATAACCTGCATTTCACCTATTTCTCACCAGTATTTCGCATGATACTTATGTTTACACTTCTTTTCCATAGTGTAGGGCTCTATGTGCCTTTGGTGTAGATGCTAGCTTGTACAGGGAAAAGCTAAAACAAAATTAAGCTTACCCTCACAAGCTTGTTGTAGCTTTATGAGGATGCTATTGACTTGTTCATATGTCATTTTGAGTGCCAGCCAATGTCAGGACTGAGTCTTTTCATTGCTTCTGGGAAATGGGACAGAAACTCAGGATACTTATGTACACCCACTGTTGGGAGCTGTTGAAGGCAGTGGAGTCAGGGCAGCTAGTCACTGCTATTTATGATTGAGGTGATGGTCTGATGCTTTGTCAGTGACACTCCCAAGGTTATGATTGCAGTCATTTTTTCTGTGTTTATTTTGGTTTGGCCAAAACTAACACAATGCTTACCTTCAAAGTGTTATTGTTGACTTATTCTCTGAAATTCCATAGAGATGGTATTTCATAACCAGAATGCCCCTTCCAAAAGATTGCATCATCTACAAGTGTGGGCTGTGTCAAGCCCATGATCTGTTTCTTTCTTGCATATCCATGAAATTTTTTATTAACAGTAACCATTTTGACCCTCTTGACTCTGGGATGGCAGCAAATATCACCTTTCACGTTACAGGTTGCATCTGTATGCATTTAGGGTTGCATGGAGAGGCATCTTGTACCATGTGGATGCACAGTACTGAAGAAAATTCAAAAGGATCCTCTTCCATGCTTCATTCAAGTTTCACATGTGACTCATCATCTCTAGCATTGTAGTGGTTGCTGTTCCTTCACTCTTCATGGATTTGCTTGATGTCTGCATTTGGGCTTCTGTTTGATAATGTTGTGGTTATGTGTGATTTCCACAAGTGGAGCTGGCTGGATAAGGGTGATTGGGTTTCATATGTATTGTGTAGTACTAGATGGCAAAGAGCTAATTTCGATCCTGACAGAACACTGTTCTTGGAGTTTTGAAAATAGGCAAACAGAGGGTTTCCACTAGTCATGCAGTCTCTGTTGTTGCTTATCTTGGCTGCAAAAGAGACCCCTCTATGCATCAGAGTGATTAGCTATCAGATCTTCATCCAGAGGTTACTGGTTTGAGGCAGTAAAGTTCCTCCATAGTGGGCTCTTAAAGAATCCTTTACTTCTTCAGTATCAAAAAAATCAAGTCAAGGACATGATCAGTAAGGCTTTGACTTGTTGCAGTGGACACCATCACTTACACATCTGTGCAGAAGGAGATCTGTGTACTGAACTGGAATTGAGAGTTTCATTTGGGTACTTGGATTACTAAATGTTACTAAACTCTCAAAAGTGGGGTTTGTGTAGAACATGGCCCCAAAGCTTTGGGGCACTGATCTGTAATAGAGTGGAAGGTCTGCCAAGGCTCTGAAGAGAACATAGCCTAGATTGGAAATCAAGCTTTCAGCAACAAAATATTGTTTAACTAGGCAAAATAGATAGAGTACCCATTTGTCCCCTAATCCAGAGAGATCCCTGGTGATTCCCTACTACTTCCTTCTGTTGGAAGACCAGACCCTAATATATTAGGGCTGGATGACAGGAGAGAGGTTCTGAATTGAGAAGAGAGTATTTAGTGATTTGCTGGATATTGGGAAGCTGCCAGAAACATTGGCAAATGAATAGTGGGCGTTTCTGGGTCTGGGCTCTTGCACACTGGAACTCCAGCTGGAGGCTGAAACTTATCTCAGATCTTCAGCAGTGTAGTCCTGTACATCAATGAACTGAATTGACAACACCTTTGAGCAGCATTTGTGGGACACTTGGCAAGTTCAATTTTTGCTGCTCAAGTTTGATGCCAAGAGCATTTTGAAGTTCTGTAGATGAGTGTTCTTCCTCTGCTTGCAATGTGCTTGCCTCTTGCAAGTGTCTTTCTGTTATTGTTGATTTTTCCACAATCTTATTACTCACATCATTACCTAGGCTTTCGTGTCCTGTGCACACATCAAACAGGTTAGTTAGATTATGTGAAATTATATTCCAATCATCAAAGGACAACAGTATCATGAGTCTGCTACACAAAATCAAGCAGCATATAGGTCTTACAGACCTGAAATGTAAGGATAAAGAGACAGCAGGAGCAATCTTCTCACTGTTAGCACAACATCAACAATTGAATGCATCTTCCAACCATAAAGTTTTAGTAAGCAATCATGGCAATTAGAGATGGGGATGGCAGTTTCTTTGTAATCTCTCACCCTCAAATGGTACATCAGACGAGGAAATGTAGAGAATCAAAATACAGATCAACAAGATAACTGGAATCAAGTGGATTGTCCACTCCCCATGGAACCTGCAATGGTCCTTGTCTCCCTTCTCCACATCTCTGAAACCACTTTCATTCTGGAGGATTGACACCATTTGTGAGGCCCTGTTTCTGGTAGGTGGCCCTGGTGGTCTGTATGAAGGTAGAAGAACTACCCCTCGTGACCACTGCATATCTCAGGGCCAGAATGTTGAGGCCAAAAAAAGTTTTTGCCTCTTAAATCTATTTCCTCCTGTTGTGTTGAAATCGGCTTCTCAAGACAACACTAGCAAACCAAAACTCGGTTTGTCAAAACCTATTATAATGTATGATTCTGCAGTATTGATTCAGGGACACAGCAATGATGTGCAATATCTTCCAAGCCCTCTCCAATATGATGTTAAGCCAACAGGGTCTTTGGAGTGCAGCCTTCACGTTTGCAACAGTCAATCCAGCTCAAGAGTTTGTATGTGGTTTTCCAAGATGATATGACGTTGCCACATTGTCAACCTGAATACCTGCAAACTGGCCACATGAAATCACATGTTGGGGATTAAAGATCTTACAAGAGGGCTCATTCAAGATTGGGGTTCCAAAAAAGGAATAAGGACTTCAGATTTTTTCTTCACTAATCTTTATAAATAGCATCCACATGGGACAAATTTTAATTTTTAAAAATGAATAATCCAAGTTAAGAGCACACATGTGACAGTGGTGATTTTCACAGGCTTACATAGTACATTCTTGTGTATCAATATTTTGGTTTACAAGCAGCAAAGCAATGCAGAAAATGCCAATACAAGCTTCTATAGAGAACTAGAAATGTTTCCCAATTCAAGAAGATTCTTGGAGTGTGCAGTCTTGATGTCTAGATCGCACCGAGTAGAAGGAATGCAAGCAATCAACGTGCCATGAAATGGTCATAAACCTCAAAAATTGCTTATGCTACGATTGTAATGCTTTTCGTGACGAAATTAGGTTCTATCTATAGCCGGAGAAGCACAATTTCACCAATAAGAGCAGCAATGAGCTCTTCTCGGATACCATGCAGATTCACACAAGGCAGGCAGAGGGAAGAAAGGAGGAAATTCACCTGAAGAAACAACGCGTGGCGAATAAAATACTCAGGTCGGAAACAACGCAGTTTACGGAACTGGTGCGGCTAAACGGTTTGCAAGCCAATGAGTCGAAATTCTATCGAGAAGACAAGGCTAGAGACGCTAATCACCAAGGTGAATTGTCGTCGCTCGAGTATTCGAATATATAGATTGAAGAGCAATAAGAGAAACTTGCACCAAGCTCCGATTCAGACGAAACCTAGACGCTTGATGAGCCAGACGGCCAAATCCCAAGACAATTTCTGTACACATGCGAAGCAAGCTGAGCATGTACATATGCAAAGTGAAGATACAGAGACACAATGTACTTCAACTCCAAGAGTTCTTCAACTTGTCCCCAAATAAAAAACCCCCGCGGATTCTTCTTCGAAAATCCGTCAACAAAATAATTTACGGACTGATTCACTTTAGCAAACCTGAATTGAGGAGACTCTTTTGCCTCACTCAATCAAGCTTTGCAAACGAGTTTGCGAGCTTTAAATTTCCTCGATCGAGAGCCCCCTTTAGGTACCGCTTTTTTAAAAATTATTCGCAGCGAGAGAAAGACGACAAAGAGTGTTAGTAATAATAGCCACCGGCCGGGCCCCTCCAGACATTGAGCAGCGCTTAAGTCTCAAGGAAAGTAGCTGATTCTACCAAACTTCTTTGAAGCTTTGGGGGGTGGGGGACCCCAAGAAAAAAGAAAAAGCATTTTGGCTTGAAAGTAAAAGGCAAAAATACTTGCGAGAATGTGAGATCACAGATGTCGAATTGCATTGGCAGGACGGTGCATTAGTGGAGGAAGTGCATGTCAGGCAATGATGATGGTTTTTTCAGGTGAAAAACATTTTTTTCAAAACCAGAGCATCACTTAGTAGCAGGGTTTCTTTTAAGGATATTAGAGGAATCCACTACTTCACCCTGTGAATTTGGGCCTCCTTTCACCCCCTTTAGTGGTATCCATAAAGTAAGGAAATTTTATTAAATGTCAGTATTAATGCACAAGGTTCGAGAGGAATTATAGTAGCTGTACAGGTAGGAGAAGTGAAAATCTATGTAGCAGTAGTGGAGGCTCTCAGGAAAAGAGAAAGACAGGGTGATTGATGGTTTCCTGAGTTTCACCCCCCATTAAATGCTAATGTAGTTTTTTGCAGGTTTTTTTTTTAATCTCACCCTGTGTATGACCAAACTCAGGGTACTGGTGCTGTCTTTTCCTGACTTTACGGATATCTCTATGTGGTGTAGCCAAAGTGGCAATCATCCAGAAAATCATTTAGCCAAAGTTGGCTACATACAAGATTTGAAAGTGGAAAAAAAATAAGTTCCTTCTATATTCTTGGCTGCCTGCTGGACCGTACAAATCTGGCAATTCGGATTGCTTTTTCTATGGAATCTGACGAATTTGGGTCATTTTTTCCACTAAAAATCCTTTGTATAGTTTGAAAATCATAGTTTTCAAGTTGAAATTTGTGAAAATTCGCCAGTAAAAGAATTGCTGCTTAGTACCATTCTCAAGCAGTTAACTGTGTGCCTATACCAGTGCTGAACTATGCCATCTTCCAGGGCCGCAAGCCTGTTACCATCAATGATGAGACACGTGTGGTTTTTCCTCAATTCTGAAATTATGCCCGTATATTCTTCAAGACTGCATGATTTCTCGTCCATTACAGAATTGACTTCCTCATTGGCTGGCCATCCATTGCAGTCAAATGGCCCATTTCTCCAAATTCAGCCCAATCCAGGTCTTCATGAAATGGGGATCTTGGGTATCTTGAATCCTCAAGGCTAGTTGAATTAAAATGATTCAAATCGACTGTGTATTAGGTGATATTCATTGGGAGGACCTCAAGAAGCAGTGGGTGGCCACAAGCAAGGTCAGACTAATGGCAATTATCCAATGGAATTGGCACTTGGGAAAGATTCCGTTACATCATTGGGAACTTTGCACAGTATCTGCTAGATGATGTTTTATGTGCAGGGTAATGCCCTAGGGCTGGGGCATTGTGAAATAATGGGCCCCAAGACCAAATGCCAGAGGCTGTTATCTCAGGAACGCCTCGCCCAAGGGCATTGCCCAGTGTAAAAATCAACAATTTTTACTTTTTTATTCTTAAACTGTGATACCCCACAAGTACCAGCTGGGTAACCATCAGGTATCACAGTAAAAAGGTCAAATTCTAACTCGGGCATTTCAAAAAGCAAAATGCCTGTGTCTGCAGGTGTTTCACTTTACGTAAAGCACTGCCTGGATTTTTCCTTTGTATTTTCAGCTCCATTACCTGCCTGAAGAAACCTGTTTTCAGCAAGCTGGATCTTCTGCAGTGGAAGCTAGCAGCCTCGGGCACAGGTCAAAAATCGCAGAAGGGTCTGTACTGAGGCCCTTCTCCTATACAAAATGCCCACTTGCAGATTTAGTCAAATAAGGTGCCTTGACTACACTAGTGGAAAGGACAGAGGTTTTTTATATGTGAGTCATATGGATATGAAAGAACAGTTCATCCTAAGAAGCTTAGGGTTAATGGAGCAACCTCTCGTAGGTGACAATTACGTATATTCTCTCTCTCTCTCGCTCTCTCTGGGGAATTTCCTGACCTGGTTCCCATGCTTTTGAGAAATCACTCTGCGGTTTGCACTCAGAGTGACACATGGACATGAATCAAGTCCCTCCTGTGCCTCCAAACCAAGATCTGAATCGTCTTCTCCTTCAAATCAAGAACAAGAGCCGGTGAACTATAAGGGAATGATTCATGGCCCTGATTGACTCCTGTAGAAAACAATGAATCATCGTGCACCTACTAAATTGCAACTTCCATCAACGAGTGCCATCAACTTACTTATTCATTATGTGTGTACCCAGTCACTCCCAAACTTTTAAGGGAGCCCCACTGGATCTTTGGCCATTATTATTGGTGTGCAAAAAGAGCATGAGAGGAAGTCCAGGCAAACACTACAAAGCATTATACCACGCCCGCCAACCCACAAATAGTAATAACTTTCCTACTGAGTGCACCAAGAGTCCAAGCATAAAAGATGACACTCAACTAACATGGCTGAGTTCATCCACACCCTACATGGACATATAGCATGAGGAAAAGAAAGAGAGATTAATTGCACGATATTGAAAATCCCATATTGTATCTCCTCTTGGAGAGTCTAGTCAGCCAGATGTGGATTTCTCAAGTTATTTTCTTTCTGTAATCATGCCTTTTCATGCACTATGATGTCACGGCACACTATGGACGACTTTTATCCTTTCTAAAAATGTTTTCCATGGGAGCTGAGCTGAGCTGAGCTGAGCTTCCTTGAGACAAGTAAGTTGCAATGACTTAGAATTTATAAAAGGTTGCACAATGGATGAATGTGTTTTTAACTTTTCATCCTTAGTATCGCATTTTCATTTACTATAGATGACTTTATCCTTCTAAAAATGCTTTCCATGGGAGCTTGACTTCACTTCCTTGGGACAAGAAAGTTGCAATGCCTTAGAATTATTTTTTTAAAGGTTGCACAATGGATGAATGTGTTTTTAATTCTTCATTCTTGGTATGCCATTTCTCATTCATTATACAAATTCAAAATTTCAACTTTTTAATCATTGTGGAATCTTTCATTTATTAAGCAACCTTTTTCTTGGCAACTTTTTATCTATTTTAAAAAAAAATTGCATAATTTTTTTTGGATTTTTTGGAAGGTTTCACAATGAATGAAAAGTTGGGAACTTGGTTTCAAATGTTGCACAATGGATGAAAAATTGCATGAAAGGTGAAGTGGCATTCATCCATCTAAGGAATAACCTTATTTTTATTTGAATAATAAATGAAATATTGCATGATGGATGAAATATTGAAAAAACTATCCAATCAATTACAATTTGCATGAAGGATGGAATTTTGGAAAGGAAAGTCACACAATGAATGAAAATTTAGGCAATTCAATTTGCAAAATGGACAAAAATAAGGGGAAAAAATCGAAAATTTGATGAAACTTGGTAAAAATGGATACATAATGGATAAAAATTTGTTAGATGGTTAAAAGGATGAAATTGAGACAATGGATGAAAAATTGAGGACTAATAATGAAAGGTTTAAAACACTTTCATCCATTGTGAAACTTTAAGGCATTCAAAATTTCCTAGATGGTATCTCTAATAAGTGCAACCAAGCTCTTGGCAAAAGCATGACCAATCCTTCTTCTCCTTAGGCAACCTTTTGAAAATTCTACTTAGGCATAGCAATTTCTTTAGATCAAGGTTTTTTTTTAAAAATTTGTGAAGTAACACATGTGGCCCTTTTAGCCACCTCCTAGAATGAAAAGCAAGTAATCCACCAGTTTCTCGAGGTGTGACAAGGTGCCTATGTTGGTCAAAGCAAGGCTCAAAAAAAACTATTAAAACTACCTTGGAATATAAGATTAAAAAATAGCCACACAAAATTCCGTGTAAAAAATTGGTTGTTAATTAGTATACATACAAAAAAAATTAGTAATTGCCTAGAATTCAAAGTAGAAACAATGGCAATCACATGCAACAAGGACTAAAAAATAGACTACATGAAAAATATTTTGAGGGAATCAAACACCAATCATAAAGACCCTACCCGTTGCAATTTAGGGTATGCTTGCCATTGTAGAATAAATTCTTGCCATTACCACTGCAAACTTGGATATAACTATGACCTTTGCAACTACAATCATGACTTGGATGTCGAAATCAAACAATTATGGCCATTAATGAAATGGGTCATATAGGGATATATTTTTTAATAAAAAATATAATATATATTTTTGACCCATGTCATGTGGACATGTAGTAATTGCAAAGGTGTTCACAAGATGTCACAATGTTTAGCTTAAACAAGGGTTGTGTACCATAGGTGGTACCTAGGCTAGGCCCATAGCTATGTAGGTTATGTGGCACTTAACCTAGCCAAGGGCCAAATAAACCAATCTAGATTAGTTAACTTATGTGACATCTAGGCCTAAAGCTAGGTAGTCTATGTGGTACCTAGGCTAAGCCTTGGTAACCTAGGTAATACCTAGCCTAGGGTTGGGCAACTCAGGCCATTAGGCAACATAGGCTAGCATAGGCCTGCTTAGGTGGCCTAAGCAATTTAACTTAGGTTGCAAGTATGAGGATTTGAACTCTTCACCTCCATGATGAAAAATCAAATCTATAACTAGTGAACCACATTTTTGTAAAGTGTGGTCTTTTGTCAACATATAATATATGAACATTTTTATTTTTTTTACAAGTCTAGTTACATAGGTAGGTAGGAAAGTGGGAAATAGGTAAGTAGGCAATTTAACCTAGCTAGGAAGGTAGCCTATGTAACCTATATAAGAAGCTTATATAACTTATGTTTGTAAGTAACATAACCTAGGTATATAGATAGTTTAGCCTATGATTGATGCATGGTAAGATGGGCCAATTTTGGTGTAATGCAATCCATTTTGAGCTACATAGGTTGAATGTCCTATTGCCAAATTGTATTATATTGAAAAACTTTGCATCATATCAAATGAAAATATTGAATTATGGACTTTGCTAATGGTAAAACAAAAAAAAAAATCAAAACTCCATAGAATATTGAAAATAAAGTGATTCATGTTAGGATTTTGCACACATGTCTTAATGACTTTTAGATACAACAAACTTTCAATGGAAAAAAAAACTCAATTTTTGTAACTTTGATATTCATATGCAATGTTTCACACCATAAAATTATCAATAGATAATTTTTTAAAGTTTGCAAAATTGACTTTAATGGATTTTTTTCTTATTACTTTTCGGTCCACCCGAACTTGCATCGACCTACTAGGTAGGTAACTTAGTTTAGATAGGTAGCTTAGCCTACTTACATACCTTCAAAATATGTAGTTATGTATTTTAACATAGCCTATAAGCTAGGTATGTATAGGTTAACATATGGTCATGTACTCACAATGTTGTTGCAATGTAATCACAACAATGACCAAAGGCATTATGACTTAAAACATATAACTACATGACTAAAATTAAAACATACTTGTTAAATGTCCTAATCATGAAAGACGCATTTTCACGTTGTGAATTGTTGCCCAAAAAAATGTCAAAAGTAAAAACATTTATACAAACATCCTAACAATTCAATCCAAGTGGGTTGTTAACTATTCCTAAGCTTACTCTTCATAAAGCTCGAAATTCATAAATATGTTTCATCTTTTACTCTACACATAACCATGGCCATTGACACCTCATATAGTTCATGGGAAGAAGTTGGTTGGTGGCCAAGGTGCGCCAAATTCAAGAGCATGGAAGCCTCATGGCTACATGGGAATTAGCAAACATTCCTAGCTTGAAAAAGGACAATTGTTTAACCAACAATGTTTCATCAAGTAGGGTCAAGATGAACATTTGTTTTAATCCAATGGTCTTCCCAAAGCAATAATGAGGTTTCAAAATGTTCAAATGTGCTTGAAGTTTTTGTTCAATTTCAAGTTGCACCAATACTATAGGTAAATGACCCTAATTGCATTCATAAGTTCAAAGGTAGGGAATCTATGTTCCAATTTGTCAATGAAGCTGAAAGCAATTAAGGTGCATGGTTATGTCACAACTACAACCAACCCTAAAAATAACACACAAACTCTTTATTAATGTGTCCCACTTATGCACCATGAATATGCGCCCATAAAACATGAATGTGACATATTCCACACTTGAACTAGGTTTAACAATACAACCCATGTTTCGAGTATGAAATGTGCCACTCAAAAGACCAATTAAAAAAGCCTCAAACATTCCATCCCCATTCTTATACTTGGTAATTGGATTTACATAGATGTTATAAATAACCCATTAAGTCACTTTGATTACATCTATGGAATTGCAAATGCAAATGTCATGGGCATGGGTAAACTTAAACAAAGATTCCACATATTCAAACATTCAAGAAGGATACAAGTGAGACCTAAAATTGTTTTGACAAATTGTATAGACTTTCCAAGTTCACCCCAACATTGGCATTAATTACTTGCCCATCAAATATGTGCACAACTAATGATTTATTGTAAATAGGTCCCAACAAAGGACCCAACAATCACTTCTTACTAGGTGCATTATGTTATTAGGAACCAAAATCACCCAAAAGACAAAGTCCTTTGAAGGAATGGATTAAAGTATCAAGTGAAAGCATCCTTGGGTGGACCACTAGGAACCACTTCAAGGAATGGTTAAAGAACCAAAAACACACAAATCATTTTCATGGGCCCTTTACTTTAAATGCTTTCATAACTATAATTTTTTTTTTTCATGTTTATCAATTGCATGAACTCTTATGTAACTTGAATTTTATTTTGGAATTGAATTTTTTTGAAATCGTTAAAAAATTGTATTCCTAATTAAAATGGCCCCTTAAGAAATGATAGCCTTAACTTTGAAAATTCATAAATAGATTATACCTACTCAATTAATTGCCTAATAAAAACCTGAAAATAAAATGACTTCCAAATTACCTTATGATAAAAATTCCCAAGAAAATTTTCAAATCATGTTTCAAATTTGTGTTCCTAACCAAAAAGTTCAAGGAAAAGGAACCAACACTACATGCTTAAAACTTTTCTAAATGCAATGATTAGGAACATCAAAATACAAAATATTCTTGATATTATTGAAATTTCAAATTCTATGGAACCTAATAATTGTACTCATTGAAAAAAATTACAAAAATATTCATTTAAGTGTTTGTTATGATTTTTCAAAGTTTGATGGGTCTAAAAAATCAAGGTGTGATGTTCCTAATGGTCCACCCAAAGATGTTTTTGCATATCAAATTGGTGTGGCATATAACACAATTGGTCATTTGAGAAAAATATCATTTAAAACATGATTCACAAGTTGCTAAAAATATATTCTAATTTTTATGACATTACTTGTCTACATAAATAAATTATAAAGCCACAAAAAAACCTAATTAAAAAAAATTGTAGTATTCCTAGGAGATGATGGCAATATATTATGCAATAAGAAACTACCTGCAAATCCACTTAATGATATTTCCACTAAGAAGAAAAAACATAAAAAACTTATACATAAAACAAAACAACAAAGATGGGAAGGGGGATGATTATGTGAAAAACTCACTAAAAAAACTAAATTAACAAATGCTAAAACTATTGAATTACAACTACTCATATTAACACAAATATAAAGAAACTATAGGAAAACCTCTAGAAAATCAATTTTCAAATTAAATTAAAATCAAACTAATAACAATTTTTTTTTTTTTTCACATTCAAAGACAATGGAAGATTCAAAACACTTACAATATCATACAAAAAAATGCAAGGTGCATTGCAAAAAAATTAAGTTATAAAATTTTATATAATGGAAGTCTAAAATTAGAACATGAGATGTAGGGTATTTCCATGTTATGGTCATGTAGATAAAAATTTGTTATAGTGTTATAGTTTTTATTGCACTCAAATTTCGAAATGGCTTAATATCATAATGTTGAAGATTTAGTGATGAAATCATGCAAATGATGGTTCACATCTTAATTATGTTGAAAAATTATGCATATAAAAATAATAAAATTATCTTTTGGAGTACATCTTACTACGCAATAAACCCTAATAGAATGTAGATTTAAATATTTTTGACAATATGAATATTCACACACATTTATAAAAACATTAAGAATAATTTTCTTGAATTTTTCCAAAATTTGTTGAAGTATTTGGAAATTCAATAACATAGAAATTAATAATTTTTACAAATACATTTAAAGCTATAACACTACAAGAAATCATGGATTATTTGACTAGAAAATTAGACCAATAATAAGTCATTTTGACATTTGGTCAATTTGATCACTTGGTCATACTAGACAAATCGATTTGAACACATCCAACTTGATTGATTGTTTTTTTTATTGACTAAAAAATGGTCTTTTTAACTAGTCAAATCAAAGAAAATTTTGAATAACCAAAAACATTTAATTTTTAATCGCAATTTTTAAATAATAAATATTAAATTAGTAAATAAATATTAAATACTTGCCTACCTACCCACCCATGACCTACCTACCCGCCATGCCCTCCTACTTATTTATCCACAACCCATTTTATAGGTACTATACATTTACCCACATGTACACAATATATATATATATATATATATATATATATTCTAGACATATGTTGGTAAGGGGGGATTGAACCTTGGTCTCCTTGGCTCTACACCAATGTGTTGGCCATCAAACCACCACACCACTTTGTAAAACAACATGATGTCAAATGGATTTAATATGTTTATTTGAACTTTAATTTTTTTCATAAGTAGGTAAGTAGATATGTTACTAAGTAAATAGGTAAATCGTGTTAAATAGGTAAGACATAGGTAGGTGGGTGGGTAGATATTAGGTAAATAGGTAGGTAGGATGTAAGTAAGTATATGTTAGGTAAGTAGGTAATTAGGTAACTTAATAAGCATAAGTAGATTAGTTAACCAAATTAATATGGCTAATTTGACTAAACATGGCCATTCAACATAGCCAATTTGATTAAACCATGGGCACCTTGATGAACCTTTAAAAATTTTGTCCTCTTTTCTAGATGTATAACTTAACACTTGGTCAAAATGGTCATTTTAATAAAAAAAACCAACCAAAAGAACCATGTGTCTTTCATGCCTCATGATTTTAATCAAAGTAAACATCCCTTTGGTCAATGCTCACACTCTAATCAAGTTGAACCTTTTGAAAAGCCATGATTTGTTATGGTATAAGGATCCATTTTTTCAATTTTCTTTGTTTGGAGCCATCTCTATTTAATTGATCTATACTTGAACTAAATGACATTTTTAATAAATGGTTTAAATGGATTAGGTTCCAAAAAATCTAGCATGGTAACTATTTTGTTGTACTTTGTAATATTACCATATTATATATTCTAGACTATGCCAATAGAACAATACTTAATCATGTTATCTCCAAGATGAATGGACAAGATAAATGTTCAAGATTCAAGCTAGGCATTAATGGTTTAGATGAAGGTGTTTGACCTAAACAAATGGGACTAGTACTTTTGGGAGCAAATAGGACTACAAGATGATGTAAGTGAGACAAGGTGTAATGGTGACACAAGTCAATTCCAAGGGGGAAGTTTGTGGGTTGGAAAGAAAAAGTGACAATGGGGTGAAAGGATGGAAATTAATGCTAATTGAGAAAAGGTTCAATTGTTGTAGAAATTTTAAGCAAGATGGGTGTAAGTTGAAAGGAGCACAACAATGGATCATCTCTCTTGATTAGCAAAAGGATTTTGAACTTTGCAACAATGCACACTCCAATTTTGAAGGTATATTATTTTAGAAAAAAAATCAAACTTTTGCATTTTGAAATTTTTACAATCAGGACTTAAGTTTGAGATATTTGTGAATTGGTTTAATCATCCAAGCACTTTCAAATTTTGTATATTTGTGTGCATACTATGAAATTCATGGGAGACTCTAATAACTTACAAAGAAAGACTAGGGTTCTCATTTTCCATTTGGAGTTGTGAGGTAAAAGTTATGGCCAAAATAGTGGCCAAGAGTCAAATTGGTAGTGTGACTTTTGATTCAAAAAAACCTAAAAACCATATATAAAATGAACTCCAAATTGAACACGTGATACAACATTGGAAAGGTCTCTTCTAGGGCTATAATGTATCCTTAAAATGACTTTTAAAATAATTGATTTTGAAAAAAAATGTGATATAAAAAATCCATAACATAATAAATTAAATTCATATTCCACTCATTCAATGCATCTTTAGTTTATTAAACATCAATCACACAATATTCCAAAGTTTCAAATATATAAGACTAATAGATTGCAAGCAAAAATCCATATCATGAATTTTATTGGGTGTTACAAAAATTATCATCAAATTTCAAAAGTGCATTGCTCATTGAATATTTAAGATCAAAATTTTCTCATTTTTGAAATGTTCTTTCTAATAACACTACATATGTGAATCCTTTTTATATATTTCAAAGGAGAAATTTGTGTTTTATAATTAAGTATCAAAGAAATGAAGGAAAAACTACAACATCCAAAAATGGATTATATATTGTGCTTCCACCTGAAAGTTGCAATATTCATAACTTCCCATTTGAATGCAACTACTACCATTGATCACTAAATATAATGTAAAAAAGGAGGTGATGGCTTTTATTTAAGTCCTAGAAATCATGGTGTGTTTTATAAGTTTGGCTTGTTTGTGGTTTGTTTGTGCACTATTTTGACTCTAATTTACACTAACCACCCTTTTTTTTAGTTTGTGCAAGTCGATCTCACCTTGAACTTTCATTTGTGAGTTCATTTTAGTCCCATCATTAAGCTCTCCTCTCAAAATTCACACCCTCTTTTCTCTCTTGGGAGCTAGGGATCACACCTTGGGTTTGCATTACGCTACAAACTTGGGCATTGGTAGGTTTCTATTACCACTTCACAAATCTAGAAAACATGAACTAGTCCCAAAGCAAGTTTCAACCAATTCATGCCCACCAAGTATGGTTAAGCTTATAAGATTCAAATATGATGTTAATTTACTTTTTGATAAGCAAGATTAACTTCTAGCAAATTGAAGACAATAATAACTAACCTTGTCATTGTGGAGTGAAGGCATGGCAATTATCTGGTTCAAACCTATTTTGTTGTGCTTAGTAATAAGAATTTGATCAAAAGTTGTACCCCTACAAGTTTCATCCAAAATTATTTCATTTTTGTTGTGTAATTTGGAATAAGCCAACAACATACATTGCCATGAGGATAAAACGACTTCAATGAAAGTGAACCGTCATCACCAATACTAGGATACCTTCCCCTTTTCAAGTGAAATATTTTTGTGAAACTCCATTGTTTTAAATATATTATATGTTGGGTCATGAACACATTCATTGAAATGATTTCATAACTATTATTTTCAATGACAACAAGCTCTTTTCATGCCACTATGAAATAATGCACCACTAATTCCTACACACCATGGACATTGTTTGCATTTAAGGTCCATGCTTTCTATAAGAATGTGATGCTTATAGTGATATAAAAATCATAGTTTGTCAAGTTGTTCAATTTGACTACCTTATCCATTTCATTTGTTATTTCATTAAATGCTTAAAATATTAATTGCACATGTGATATTTCACTATTGACATTCATTAATGTGACCTTATTAATTATCCAATCAAATGGAAATTTTGCCAAATTGGATAAGAAAGGAGCATTTTTTATCAAGATGGATAATCATATTGTCTAAATATAGACATCAAGTTGAATTATCAATAACATTTTGCTTTGGCAATACTCTAAGTGTATTGGATCTTCACAATTCAAACATTAATTGTGGACTAGTTTGCACACTAAGACAAAAACTCATAGTCTTGACAAAAATTAATTATGTAGTTTTTGATTAATTTGGTTATTGAGCTTAACAAACACCCATATAATTCTAGAAAATAAGTAATGATTGATTTTCAATATGGTGGCCATTATTGAATGCATTGCAAAAGGAAGTTGGTTTGTTGTTAAAACTTCATTTTAATATGTTTATGTGCAAATATGGTTCTAATTTGAACTATAACAATTATTAATTTAAAATATCATTACATGTGTATTCTCCAATTTTCATATACCTATATGACTGGTGAAGGAAACCTTTGAAATATAATAAAACTAGCATTTATTTTTTATTTTTATTGCCATGATTTTAATTGAATGATTAGACACATCATTTGATACTTTTGCATTTATTCTTTTACAATCTACCTATAATGAAAACATAATGTTATGGGTCAAATTTCATTCCATCTTTGATTTATAAACAATCATTCCCCCGAGTTAAGAATATTTTTGGGTATATTTAAATTTTTGCTTCTTTCAATACACAATTGTTAGCAAATTCTCCCATGCATGGCAAATGTTGTTCATTCTAGAACAAAACTAAAGTGCATTAGTTCATGGTTGAATATCACTAATATTTCCATTTGAATGAAAATCATTTATTTTTATCCATAATCTTATATTTCATACTTCATAAATAGGATAAAGTATATAATTCTATGAAAATATGAAGATTTAAAAAAAAAGATTTGAGAAATTATGTATTTATTCTTTTCAAATGAACTTCTATAAAAAATTTATATATAAATTTAATGCATAATGTTCACAACTTGAACGTTATTTTATGGGGACACCATGTACTAGTGTTTCAAACCATTTTTTAATGAACTTTTATTGACCACCACAAGTGGTGGGCTTAAATGCATCTACGGCATAAAAAATGACCATTCTTGTAACATCTCCAATGGCACTTTGGCAATGGTTAAGAATAATTTAAGTGATTTGATTCCTTAAAAACTACTCAAATAATCAAATTGACATTTGATAATGTGGGTTTATTGCATCAACCATACTTTCCTTATAAATTAACACATGTTGTTTTATGCTTTCGATTATTTGTGTCCATGTTGCAATAGAACTTTAAATTATTTTTGTCTTGTATTCCAGAATGCAACATATGTCTATGTGCTCAAAATTGGGTGCGATCATATTCAAATGAATCAAAAACCATGTCAAACAAATGAAAAACTATCAATTTTTTCAAACACATTTATGTAATGTCATTTTAATGTCATGTTGATCAAGGAAATTTTTGTTAAATGATTGATATGAGTGTTGAGGAATTTTTTAAAAGACATTTAATTTAATAAATTGAGTTTTGGTTTTAGTAAAGGACTTTTGAGCTTGAACACCCCAAAATTAGTTTTATAAAACACTAGGTTAAGGATTCTTTTAATAAAGAAATTTTGATGGGAAAAAAATTGAAATAATGATAACCTAACATCCACATATGAAAAGCACTCATAATTTAAAAATTGTGGTACTTGAAATTTTTAGAAATTCAAAATATGATTTCAAAATTTTCAAATTTGAAAAGTCATTTGTTAGATGTAAATGGGTCATAATGTGTATAACATATGAACAAAGTTTTGGCTTATGATACAAAAAATTAAAGTTTAAAGTAGTTATCATGTTTTAACATGATCTGAAATTATGATCATTTTTCAAGATGAAACATAAAATTTGATAGAATTTGTTAACTTTTATAAAATTCATATTTATTCAAAAAGAGTTAACACAAGTAATGTAATTTATTGGGTGACTTGTCAATATTTTAAAGAACATGTTGCAAAAAAATCCTTCAAAAATTCTTTTTAATGAAAAAGTCAAAATCTTCAAAAAAGCCCATTTGTGGTTGAGTCCTTTGTCATTGTTGGCTCATTTAACTATGATCACACCCAATTGTTATATCAATAGTAATATACTTGTTACACTACATAATTTTTTTAAAGATGTTGAAGAAATAGATAAACATGAACATTTCTTAAGCAACTTCCATCAAACTATCAAAATAATAATGATTATAAAACTAAATATACTTTTAAAAACCCTCGCTCTCAAAGGGATTGGCTTCCATGTTGAGAATGCATACATGATTTCATTTTTCCATCCTATAAATAACTAACCATTATCTTTCCCAATGCCAAAATGTTTGTCATAAGAACTTCATATAGATTCATAATTAATTTTTTGAACTGCATTTCATATGGTAAGGCCTTTTGCATGAATCTTGATCGTTGAATGCACCTTTGCCATTACTTATAAGATTCAAAGCATTCCACTCTTGTTGTACCCTCACATGCAATAATGTTTAAGATCTTTCTACCAAAATCGCCTTCTCCAAAAGAATTCTTTGTTCTTCAAAAATATTTGAAATCGTTACATCCAATGTGTCAAAATCGACTGCATAATGTTTGATGGTTTCAAAAAAATGAGATATGAAGAAAGGCTCATCACAACTTGAATTCTCCACTCATGTTACAAAAACCTTCACAACACCATAAACCCCATGAGATTCATGGAATGAAATTAATGTTATCATATTGCATTTGCAAAATAAGCTATGGAGATGTTAATACAAATAAAATAATGACATTATTTACATGTTTTGAATAGGTGTGAATGGTAGTGGATGTAAAATAAGCAATAGTGCAAAATTGGATGCCAAATTTTTTATATGGCACATCTAGGACAATTGATCCATAAACTTGCAACATTGTACAAATTGAAAGGGTTTTGTTGTCAAGCGACGTGTAAAGGTGTGCATTAGTTCCTAAGATTTTTGCAACCTAAAATTCAATTACAAAAATTATATAAAAAATGAATTGCATAAAAACTTCAAATACATACATTTATAACATTTAATGTCCACCTTGCATGATTGTAAGAAGATGCATGGAACTAATTTTCAAAATTTGAAATCACTTTACCCAACATTTTACGATCTTTACCAAGGCGTTTGCAATGTAATGAAACATGCGTTGTACACCATTTCCATTTGGTGATGAAAGTTCACAAAGTTTTGTAATCATTTGACTGGCTAGCTTCAAATCATTTTGCTTGATTGCCTCTCCACACCTAGGATGGGTTATCACCCAATTAATATACATGCACATAGATTTTGTCAACATAATTCATAACTTATTTCACAACATCAAAGTGAGTTTTATATAACATTTCACTCCTTGACATTAAGATTAATAAAAGGTTGACTTTATAAACTTCACAATGAACAATGAAGTGATGCACAAACTATTTGGAAACTTGGTCTAACAATAGAGGAAAAAAACCAACTTTGTGTTGATGATGTGCATACACATGGAACAATCAATGAAAATTGAACAAAAATGAATTAGGCCATATTTGTGGATGGTCTTATTTGAGAAGTAAATTTGGGAGATGGTTGTCATCATCAAACTCAAATGCAAATTTGAAATTGTGTTGGACCCTTTCACCAGCACCATGTTGAAGACACATAACCACCCTTGCCCTAATGTATTCATCGTCTATTGCAAAGGGTACAATTACCACTAAGATCTTTGGATATATGTGTGGTTGGGCACTATGGTATCGTAATGGTTGTCAAGGTTCGATTGTGAATCATTTTCACACAACATATTACCGTATTCATGCACCAAACGATCTTCAAATATTTCTTTTGACAACTAGTCAATGTCCAAAAATTCATTTTTGCAATTGTTGTAATCTTTTTTCCCCCCAATAAGGTTAACAAACTTTTTTTGTGTGCCAAGGTAAGATGTACACTCTAGGCCCATTCAAAGTTTGTCATCTATGTCTTCCTTCATGAGCATGGCATTGAAATAAATCATTGTATTGGGTTCAAATTCTTCACCAAATTTGAAATCTCCAACATTGGTCAATGTTTTAGAGGAAAGCGGCTCATGGTTAGGAAAGTTAGAACATTGGAAAGAATCCTTGGTAGAATAAGAATATAATAATGGGAGAATAGGCATATTAGGAAGATGCGAAGATAATGATTTGTGAATCAAAGGTTCTGCACCAATTTGATATTGAATTCTATGAGAAGTATTGAAGGAGAAAGAAGATGACTCAATTTTTTTGTACTTTGGGCAATTGTGATTGTAGCCCTGCTTGTTGCACCTTTGTTGTTAATGGCGACAAGTCATATTTTTCAACAAAATTGCTTTGCTTGTTGAAAAATACCATTGTTTAACATATATATGTACACACGACTATTCTTCCTCAACTTTGTGTTATGAAATATTTATGATCCAAGCAATCTCTCTTTGTTTCATGGTTGTCAAGATTCCCATAATTTCCATTAAATCTTTTAAACAACCTCACTTTTTTGCTATGTTTTGTTTCTTTGAAATTTCTTTCCTTTCCTACTTCTCAAACTCTAACAAAATATTGCCCAACATCCAAAGAATATTAAGTTAATAAAGAACTCGCTTTCTCTGGCTATCAACAATGTGTAACAATATCATCAAATCACCTTCTAGTTCAATAGTTTTCAATCAAACTCCTTTCAACTCTAGTTATCATCGAATGGGCCTTAATGTTTCATTCGAGCGTCCTTTACCTTCATGAAAGCTCCCAAAAAGTTTCATGTCTACTATAAGTCACACACATCTTACAAAACCTTGTAAACCTTCACAATATCAAAGCACATGTATACCTTCAAACTTCAAGGAATGTATTAACCACAATCAAAAACACACACACACATGTAGACCTTGCAAAAGCACCTTCTTTGCCTTCACTTCTAAATATGAAATGCCACCACAAGCACACAAATTTATATATGTAACAACAGAGTAAAACCATGCACTTCTCGTTTTTTTTCCTTGACTGGTGGGGGTGGAAAGCAGCTAATGTGATGACTGTGACGTTTTGACACGGTCACAAATTTTCAAAAGATTGATTTTATATCTAGCACATTGATCCAGGATGGAGGACCCAATTTCGTGTAGTGAGTTTCAGAGGTGTTAGGGCATCTCCACCCCACACCTGCAAATACCCCTTTTCATCACTAGAGGGTGAATCCTGCTGCACTCCTGTATTGATGTCCATTTTGCAGTGGTCATTTTAACCCCTTTAAAATCTTTTTTCTACTATGGATTTAGACACTGACTATTACTCGTCCAGATGTAAAGATATAAAAGGTCTTTGACTGTTAAAGGACTGTTATGACGTTTGTGGGTGGGGACAGTGATCATTAAACACTATTCTATTTTAACGTAAAGGAGTTGTTTACAGTTTCGGGGTGGAGATGCTCTTAGTAATGTGTCACAATCTTACAGGATCACAATGGACAGATCTCGTTGAGAGATCATCTTCTTCACAACAACAGTGCAAGTTTGAATTGACAACTGTATTCCTTCAAGCACCAATGTGGGGGCCATTGCTTACGCATTGCTTTGGGAGGCTTTTTTCGCAAAGTGGAGAAAAGTGTGTGTGATTTGCAACGTGCTTTTGAACAAGAAAAACAAATGTCAGCTTGTGTTCACACTCAGGCTACACTAGTAGGAATAAAAGGTTGAAATTTATGAAATTTTGCCATGTCACTACTCACCACAGGCCTAGGTGGCTGGGTCCCTGCCAGAGTGTGCCAGAATGGTGGCGTGTGCTGGCCACCAATCAACTGCAGAAAATTAGGTTATGTAGCCAGTTTGCTGTAGAAAATCAGGTTGTATAGCCATTTCTTCATGGTTCATAACATGTCTATAGCCATATTCCTACCTTGAATTTGTAGAAATCTAGGTTGTATAGCCATTTCTTCATGGATCATAAAATGTTTATAGCCATATTTCTACCTTGAATTTGTGGATGTAGGCACATTTCTACCATGGAATTTTTTAGTACAGCTTATATTTACATATTTGCAGTAAATAGGTACACTATCGCCTGAAAGTTTCACTAATTTGTTTTACTATTTCGTCTCCATTATTCTACGATCTCTTACCCGGCACGCTTCACAAAAAATTGTAAAAGTCGGTGACTTGAGAGTTAAAAATTATGTAGGTAACTCTAGTCACCCAGCACTTTTTGCAAAAGTGAAAAAAAGAAGGGCTGGTGTTCTACTATGCCGCTATGCACCAGGGTTTTTTTTTTTTTCCAATTCTGTGATACTGAAAATTTGGGGAAATTTTCCAGAAATTAGCTGAATTAGGTCCTAAGATTTAATTCCAAAAAATTCCCAATTTTTTGGTCAAAAATTCACAAATTTTGTCGAAATAAAATCACTGCTGTGCACCAGTCTTTTGTTTTCAATTTTGTAATGCAGCCATTGTAGTTAGCATCCCTCCCAAAACAGATATTGGGATCATTGTTTTTTTTTACTGGTGAATTTTTGCCAAATTTAGACCTGAATAATAAGGTTTCAACCTATGCAAAGGATTTCTCATGGAAAAAAAGAAAGACCCAAATTCGCCAGATTTTTGAAAAAAAGAAATTTCAAATTGCCAGATTTTTATGATAAGTTCCAGTAGGTAGCCAAGAATATAGAAAGATTCTTTTTTTTTTCCCTACTTTCATATCTAGTATGTAACCAAATTTGGCAAAATTATTTTCTGAATCATTGCCAGTTTGGCTACATCACAAAATCCTTTTAAAAAAAACCCTGATTGGGATTAAAACACAAACACTAGGTATCCCCAGCTGGTAGGTACTAGGAAGAGGTAAGTCTGTTGGAGCAGCATAGTTTAGTTAATATAAATTGTACATTCACAATTGGAATAGCCAGTCTTGTTTATTTATTGCAAATTGGGGGTGGTGGCTATAGCCATAATGGCTCACACTTCATCAACTTGTGTTCACTGTGTATATCTGCCAGATTCCATCAGCATAGACCTCTATTCCTTTCAAGTGTGAAACCCTGGCAAATGCCATTAAACAAAGCACCCACTGAAGGGGAAAATAAGGAACAAGGGGTGTGCCATTTACATTTAAAAAGTATCTGAAGGCAAAAGAAGAATTATGGAAACTCAAATATTTCACAATGCAAAAATATAATCTTCAAAAAATCCTCTAAAATAAAACAAAATCCTTCAAGATATTATAACTCTATAACTAATCTCAAGTTTCAACACAAGCCAGAATATCATCTTTCAAAAATCCTCATATAAAAATAGGCCTATTAACTAGGGGCCAAAATCCATTAAGCTACTATACACTCTATAATGAATCTAAACACAATATCCTTGCCTTGGTAGGCAAGGCCAACAAAGAGAGAGGATCCACCAAGTCCAAGCCTTTAGCAGAACCCAAAGTGTGCCACTAGTTATCGCATGGTGACTCCCCCATTCCTCAACTTTTGTTCAATTTTTTTTGTTTTTGTATCTCACTATCAAAGAATCAAACAAGACCCATGCCACATGCCCTAGCTATTATTCCTTTCAAGTGATCTTGTGGTGACCCCCCATTCCTCAACTTTTGTTTACTTTTTTTTGTTATTGTATCTCAAGAATCAAGGCCCATGCTGCATTCGATGGCACCACTAATTAACTCCTCAAGAGGACCAGCCAAAAAGAAAGAGAAAACTAAGATGGGGTTAGTTATAATTCTAGGGAATGCTGCCATGGATGGACCCATTTTTCAAAAAGCTAATAATTTTGACAAGATTTTGCCGAACATACAGATGGACCTGTTTATCAAAAAGTTAATAATTTTGGCAAGATTTTGCCGAACAAGAGCTATGTACAAAGAAATTTAACTTTTAATATACACTACTGCAGTCAACTTCTGCCTCAAATTGTTGCTTGCTTATTGCAGGGGAAGGGATTTCCTAAAAGTCATTTTAGGAAATGGGAGGGGGGATGGGGAACCTAGCAACAATGATGCCGTCACATTTCTGAGACCGTGGAGCTCAGGATAGCGTCACATTTATGTTGTCATGAAAAATCGTCAAATCAATTGCTACAGTTGGAATGCTGTTCCAGAAGCTAAGACTAGAGTTTAGTACTTGAAAAATCAAATAGAGTATCTTAGTCTCTAGACCCTTTTATCGTGCACAAGCCATTGCTATTTTTCAACAAGCTGTCACAATTAATCACAATTCTTCATCTCTTCCACGCATACCAGTTAGTGCACTTCTATCATTAGCTGATTTGGGCAAAGGATGTTTTTTTAGCATTAGGTCTTCTACTTCATTTCTGCACTTCCATTGCTAGCTGGTTTGGGTAAAGGATGCCTTCTTAACATTAGGTCTTCTACTTCATTTTGATTGTTTTGGTTTTCATCTTGTGTGTTTATATTTGCTTCCTTGTACTTTATCATGGCAGTTGCATCAAACTGTAAAGGCCCGCTTTACAGTAGGAGTCGGGGCTGCAAAAACTTGGGGCCAACATTACACTAAGAGTCAAGGCCAAGAAAACTTGGGGCCAACTTTGAGCATTTTTGGCTTGTCATTTCACCCCCAAGTTACTAATAAGTGCTAGAACATTGACATCAGGATCTTTAAAAATGCTGAAACATTGGCCCCAAGGGTTGCAAATTGGCTTCCCCAGTTTGATCGGATTTTCAGCCTGGGGGCCAATACAAGGCCATAAAGTTCAGCATTTATTAGTAACTTGGGGCAGATTGAAAATATTTTTTCTATTTAGCCTTGACTCCTAGTGTAAAGACTTTGGGGCTGATTTCGGCTTTTGCACCAATAGGAATGCTTGATTTGAGTTGGACGTTGGCCTTGACCAGTGTTGTGAGTGTGAGTGTAAAACTGTGTAGGTGTAAAAATAAATATATTTACATGGTCCAATAAAACAATTTAAATGTATACATGATTTTACATGGCTATGTAAAACAATGTATATATATATAACAATGTAAAAAATGTGTTTTTTTCTTGAGGGGAGATTTAATAATTTTTTTAATAATAAACTAGCTAAATGGTCCATTGCAAAAAAACAAACCATCAAAATATACAACCACAACTAATGAGAGTTTGCAAGAAGGTCTGGTCAAGATATATAATAAAATTATCTATAAAGTAAGGAACACTAGAACCCTGAGTTTGATCTTAAATAGGGTGAGATTCAAAAAAATAAAAAACATTAGCATTCAAGGGTGGGGAGGACGTTAGTTTTTGTGGTGAACTAAGTTTCACCCTGTCTTTCATTTTTCTTTAGCGCCTCCATTACTGCTCCTACTTGTAGAGCTACTATAATTAGTCTTGAAACATGTGCATTAAATGCTGATTTTCAGCATTTCATTCCCAGATTTAATAAAATTTCCTAACTTTATGAATGCCCCTGAAAGAAGGGTTTGGGGTGAAAGGAGGCCAAAAGACATGATGACTTTACAAATAATTTTAGTATTTACACTTGCACTGACATGCCCCCAAACATTTGCAAACATTTACAGAGGGTTATGTGGATGTATTTGACAAATATTTACACTGGCCTTGCGTAAGTGTAAAAAATAATATATAGATTGTAACATGATAAGTGTAAGTGTAAAAAATTTGGACGTGTAAGTGTATTTGACAAAAAAATTCGCCTTACACTGGATTTACACGCCATATATACCATATAGACAATTACACGCACAACACTGGTTGTGACCTGTACGTCACAAGAACTCAGGTCCCATGATCAGCTCTTTTGCCTTGGGTGAAGGAAATGGGTGAAATTTTCATCACACCTCCACTGCCAGATTTTAAGTGTTGGGTGGCTCATTGAATTTTTAAAGAATCACTGGTTGGTTCTGGTTCTTTGAAAAATATCAGAATCTAAGAATCATCTATTCTCGTTATTTCAAAAACCTCACAGAACTGGTAGAAAAGAGTACGTGGGTCTTTGGCTGGTTCTTTTTGTTTATTAATTTTTTTGACAACCATGGTTACACACTAAAACTGGTTATTTGAAAAATTGGAGAACCGATGGGTAAGTGGGTATATGCTATATACTAGTCAAGTTTAGTAACCAGAGGATATATTTCCCTCAGTCTAAAAACCACCCAACACTGGTTTGAATAGCAAGATTGGAAGTACCCACATGCAGGGTAAAAGCACTACTGAGGCTTTACCCAGTGTAAAGACTGAGACACTTGAAGATAATGCCAGAGAGGAGTGTGATGGAAAAGGATAAACCCTAAACCCTGCATGAGTGGATGGAAAATGAAATCTCCTGGTGAAGGAGATGCCTGAGGGAAATTTGGTTTTGAAATGTCCACCCAGCTTAGTGTAGTTAAATTGGGCCCAAGTCTTTAGCAGTGTGGGGGTGGGTATTTGACTTTTTATATATAATCCGGGCCTGGGTTTTTGAAAAAAACAAAATTAACAGAAACACAAGGGTCCGGTTGTTAAAATTTTGAAATTTGAGGTTAAGGGCCAGGGGCAAGGATTTCAGATTATTTAAGGCACTTATCTTGCATGGTTACTGGACAAATACTCTGTGGCACTACCCTACCTCCATGGTTTCTATCAAATACCCGGTCTCAAGTAACATGCTGGATTCATTGAATTTGAACCCAAATGAAACAAAATTTTATTAAAACATTTACACATTTGTGTACTTAAATCTTAAAAAGTTGTTGTTTATGTATAGCATTTATATTGTAAGCATTGTTCAAAAGTAGAACAAAGGTGTGATTCATAAAATGGGTCCACATTACAAAATCATTGCACAATCAAGCCATCACTAAAAGATACATTTTAAAGTTCCATCTTGCACACAACTTTATTGCAACATCCACAAAACTTACAAAAGGTGCAAAATACATCTCTATTCAAGGGAAAGGTCGAGTGATCCTAAATCTCAAGTTTTGGCAATATGTCAAATATGGTTTCACCCTAACAATTGTGCTTTTCTTAATTTTCAAGTAATTTTCTAAAAATTCACTCATGACAAATGTAATAAAAAGACGGAACATCAATCTCATAAGCAACAACAATGCCAAAAATTGATTATCATCAACATGATCTACACTACATGATACACATGAGATAACATATAACACACCCTAGAATTTGAGACTTCATGGGTGATGTCATTGCTATTCAATAACAACGAGCAAAAATGCCACAAGTTCTTATTTCTAAGAAACCCACCAAACAATTATTGCATTTTCATACATATTAGTGTCATGTTTCCACAAAGCTACAAACATTTACACATTAGCATACAATAGTTTATCCCAAAACAAATATTTGTGAACAATTTTAGATCACCATCATGTTTCCACAATCATAAATCATCTACAAATTTGAAACGATTAAATATGCCTCTAATGAAAACTTAGCAACATGTTTTGCCATTTATTTAATATTGAGTGCGATAATTCATATCATCCACTTTTGGGAATTCCTCACATTCCATTTTATCCTCAAGTTCATTTGTCAAATCAGATTTTGTTTCACATGCACTAGCCAAATATACATGCTTCAAGCAACCAATGCATAGATATGTTGGCCAGCTCTTGTTAACAAAAATTAATTTGTGAAGATTGTCAATTTGAAGACAACATTTGCAAAGTGGTCATAATTTTAACGATTGAAAAAATTATCTTAGTTTTAATTTGGGAGACTAGAATGCCCAAAATGTGTTTCCACCAATTTTGCAATTATTCTATGTGCCACCAATTTGCATCAACAAGATAGTGATGATATCCATTGAACTTTCTTAACACAAGGCGCCTCAAAATATTTGGATTTGTTTTAATGGTGTGAAACAAATATTTAGAATCAATTTGTGATCTTTGCACCTAAGGTTCATCAATAACACTCAACATTAGTGAAATGTTGTAGGCCTCCATCAACAAAGGTACCAATGATTGGGAATTGTAATAAGCAACCAATAGTTGCACTACCAAAATTTCAAGTTGGTAGTTATATGTATATCAAATGAAATACCCACCAAATACCCATTTTAAAATATAAATACCCACCCCACAATAGTCTTTACATAGAATTGACCTAAAAATGTAAGGTCTCCTTACTTTAAGGAAGTAGAATTAACAATTGTTAGGTGCATTTGTAATAAAAAAAAACTCTCCCTAACTTGATCCTTTATTCATTCACCAACAATAGTCAATTCAACACAACAAGAATATGAAATTTCACAACTTGTGTTCAATCTACATGTGAAGAACTAGGCTCATTGTTAATACATTCACATTGAAACATGAACTACTCCAAACAACCTCGGTGCCATTATAGTCTTAAAATTTGAAAGCACCTCAAGGATTAATCCACTCATTGATTGATCATTTCAAAGACACATTTGAATGCACATCACTCACATGAACATAAATGTAGTAATTTTCCTAGATTGGATCTACACATCTTGCCAATAGACTCAATTGATAAAAATTTAGTGTTCAACTAAAAACAACACATACGTCACATTGAATCCTTCACAACTTCACTTCAAAACATTTAATTTGCACCCTCTTTCAATGAAGGTTAGGTAAATATGATTTTGTAACTTGCATAGAACTATAGACTAGAAACATAAAATCCTCCTATCACACCACACATCCTAAAGCTTCTTGCTCTTATTTTCACCACATTGCCCCCCAAGCTACTTCTCTTGCATTTCCTACTAAATGAAATAAACCCCACAGCTTCACAAATTCTTGGATAGTCTCTTGGAACAAAGGAGGGTTAAACATAAAACTTGAAGGAACATAGTCTAAATTGCAAAATTGTGGAATAACCATATTTGTTTTAATCTAAGATTCAATCACAAAAGTCTTTCCAAAGCTTGCTACATTTCTATCTAAATTTCATGGACATGAAACAATTGCGGAATTACATGTTTAATGAGGTGTAGAAACTTTATCACATTTTTCTAATATCACCTTCCATAGAGCTACATATGGTGCTGGGGACTAGTTTAATAGTTTTCTAGTTGGATAAGAGGACCTTTACATCTACATTAAAACCCTTTGCAACAAGTTTTATCAAAATTAGGCTTGCATGAGGCAAAGCTGAACGGAAGCCCAAATCCCTAAAAGCCCCTTCAAACAAAAATGTAAAAACTACATTCAAATTTGATTTTAACTTTTATGTGTGATATCCAATGGGTACCCATTGGGTATTATCATGAGAAGAAAAAAAATGATGGGGGCATTTTGGAAAATAGAATGCTTATGTTTACATGCATTTTAAAAATACACTAGAAAAATCCAAAGCAATTTTTATATAATAGGGGAAAACATTGACAACCAACCCATTTTATTATTGTAGAAATTCTAATTGCAATATTCATTGTATTTATTATAGACAAGAAATTAGAAGCCAAGTTAGGGTGGACATTAACCATTGAAAATGGTTTTTGACAGAGTGGTTTTATATCCCAATTTCCAAGGGAATAAATAGTAATCAACTCACTACTCCATCTTCGATAGATAAAACCATTTTAAAGAAACCGCTTTGACTATGGAGTTGGTTGGTTGATTTCACAACATTATTTTTTTGCCCAAAATTTAGTATACGATGATAACCAAACAACTAGACATTACCTAAGTCAGGCAAGTTGGAGTGGTTGATCCTCTTTGTTGTAGGTGAGAAATTATGTTTATACATCCCGAGAAAATATAAAATATAATTTTTTGACATATTAATAAAAAGACCCCCTATATAGGTCCCCTTATACAAGGATATTTCATAAAACAATACAACACATACCCCCAAGATTTATACTTTTATATGGAATCAAAGAAAACCTTAAAAGTTCAAGAATCACAACATATTAATTGTCAAATTATTTCAAAATATAAAGTTTATCAATTGTTGAATTTCACACGGACTTCACATTGTTTTAATTGAATTATTTATGGTAAACTTGATTGAATAGGGGTAGTTGCAAGCTACAATGGTTCACTTTTTGTGTTTTTATGAACTTTTTGCAAAGTGTACTTTTATTCAAATGTTAGAAATGCACTTTAAAATCATCAATTGACAAAAATATTTATGGATTAAAATTGCCAAATTGAATAAGAATATTTATTGAAAGGTGAAATTCAATAAACATACACTAATCATATAATAATGTAATTTTTAAATGGACATATGGACTATAGTATGGGTTCTGCATTAACATTCAAATGCATATATTATTATGATTTCATTTCAATATTTATATGGACTCAATATATGATACATGATGGAGAAAAAATATGGATGAAAACAAATACAACAAAAAATTTAACCAACAAATAACTATGGACTTTTGAATGATCAAATTTGGACCTTATTTTCAGAAGTCCCTATCTTGGTCAATTTTTTGTTGGATTGATATTTTTCCCCTTTAACATGTACATATTTTGAATTGAACCTTTATTGGTTCAATTCAAATGACATTTTTTTTTTTTATGTTTGTAATGTATTGATTTAAATTGTTTACAAATTTGAAATGATGGCAACAATATGGGACAAACTTTTGGGAAGGATGAACATTCCCACATCCCATACAACATTATTCCTAGGTAGTTAGATAGGTACATTCATTAGAAAGAATTATGTCATTTGTAACCAAAAAATCAATGATTATATGTGTTAATTAATTATATAATTGATTGCAATTATAGGATATTACTTCAAATCCTATGTGGAAAAAGTTGTGATCATGTACTAACGGGGCATTTAACTAATAGATGATGATATGATAATAGGAAAGATGACATCATTTTTTCATTATAAGTTTTCATCCATATGATATCCGTCATTAATAACAAAATGACATAAAAGTCCAAGATATCATTTGAAAATGTGACAAAGATAAAATCATTTCAACTATGATAAAAGAATGATTATGCAAATGATGTGAACAAAATGATGTTTCATTACATAGATAATGTGGTCATAAAATTATTTTATATTGATTCAAAAATGACTATTAGTCATTTAATATGTGTATAAATGAACATAAGGACCTATGGCATGTAAGGAATTGATTTTGATTAATATTATACATGAATCAAAACATGGTTAGGGTGCTCAAAAGGATTGTCTCATTTTATATTCATTGGACCCCCTCACTTAAACATGTTGTTGAAATTTAATGACACATTCATATTGAAAGTTTGATTTTATTCATAGATAGATATATTACAAAGGTATTATTCTATGTATAGAATGTTAAATTTGAACAAGTTTAAGGATCCCTACCAAGTTCTTGAAAAAAATTTAAAACTTTGTCTCACAAGAAAAAAAAAGTTGAAAGCATAATGAATATCTAAACAATATTTTTTTGGCCTAAGATTTTTACTGCTAACACCTTATGTGTTCATGTGTATAAAATGTATGAATGTGACAAGAACCAAATGCCCTATTGTAATGTAAAAAGTTTCAAAAAATCAAAATTTTGGAAATTTTTAGCCATTAATAGAATATGACACACATTGAATAAATTTTATTATTCTCATTTTCATAAGGGGAAAAAAAAAAACTTTAAAGGCCTATAAAAAAATTGGAACAAAATTATTTCATTTGATATGAAAAAAAAAGGTGAAATGTAATATAGGTCATTGGAAAAGTGAAGAAAAAGGTGAATTTTGAAATCCTTGAAGTGAATATGTCACAACCCCACTTTGAGGGAAGTGTGAGGTCGCCATTCACACTCTCGAAAATGGGACTTAGGAGTCCTCTGGGACTCCCGAAAACTCAGAACGCGATTGCAAGGGTCAAAAGTTAAGATTTAAAATTTAATTAATTATTTGACAATTTGCTGCCAAATCCAATCATGGAGTCCAGCACGCTTTCATACTTCTATTTTGGGCTTACAAACCCATCACACTTAGTTTTTCTGGCTCTACTACTCCCCTGAATTTTATTCTACCTTCTTCCTTTCTTGACTCTTTCACACTTCAAGATTTATCCACAAGGTTCTTTGGCAAACCGCCATCAGCAAGCTTCTGCTGGTGGAAATTAATGTGGTGTCACTAATTCAAAATTTGAAAAAAAATAATTAATGCCTTCAAAATTAAATGGAGTCCTGAAGAAATCAAGCCTCTAACCAAACAACATTTAGAGACTTCTTCCGAAATTATTAAATTATTATTGTTATTATAATTTTTAAAAATGGCATCCTTATTTTGATTAGGCATATTTGCATGTGATTAATACTCACTTCTTTCACTTTCATTCATTTACAATGTTATCAACATTTCTCCATGGATGATTCAATATCATAAAGCACTTGGGAAAAGATTATAGTGTACGTGGATGGCACCTTATGTCCATGAATTTCCCTCCTAGAAATTGAGAGCGATATTATGCCTACTTCTCAAGGATGGGAGGGAAATTATGCCTGCTTATAGATGTAAGAACCCTCCTACTAGTGAGGAGTAGGCATAAAAACTCTCCTATTCATAGGCCTCATGATCTACATAGGTTTGGTTCATGATAAATTTTTGCCTCATGCTTTATAATAGGAAAAGCCCATGGGTGGGGGACATTCCCAAAATGTGGGGCTGGACTTGGCTCTTGCCTCGTCCTAGCCTCCTTATTTTTAGAATGCCACAGCCTAGGGCTTTACCCTACACATTCATCATTCTCCATGCTCCTATATCCACTCAAAAGTGTCCTTAATGTGTCAGGCGTAACCCTAAACTCTCCCACACAAGATCCCTTCAGGGATACTCATGGGTATAATAATGTGTCCTCCAAATAGACACAGGAAATTTCTCCCAGTGGTTACACTATGGAGGGAGGTCTCCTCCAGAAGGAGTCACCTAATTTTCAGGCCTATGCCCTTGGACCTGTCACCCTGAAGGCTACGACCCTCAAGTTAGGAAGGCCCTTCAGAGTATGCCTTCCCCAGCCTAGAGTATGAAAGCATTTTATTGGCCTTGCCTACCGACGAGGCAACGCTATTGTGTTTAGATTCATTATAGAGTATAGTAGCTTAATGGATCTTAGCCCTTACGTAAATAGGTCTATTTCTATATGAGGATATTTGAAAGATGATATTTTGGCTTGTGTTGAAACTTGAGATTAGTTATAGAGTTATAATAATATCTTGAAGGATTTTGTTTCTTTTAGAGGATCTTTTGAAGATTATACTTTTGCATGGTGAAATATTTGAGTTCCCCTAATTCTTCTTTTGCCTTAAGATACATACTTTTTCATGTAATTGGCAAGGCCACATTATGACACACCCCATGTTTGAATGGTGGAAGGTTTGCCTGTGAATGGTGAAAGGTCCCTTCAAATCATAAAAGCGTCTTTTGGCATGGGTAGGTGCTTTCATATACAAAGAATAAAACCTCGGAGTACTTTCCATATAGTTTAAAAACATAGGTACCCTAGTATATCTTGGCAACTTCAACCCTAATTACATTATTTATAGAAATTTTCAAAAAAATTAAATTTATTTATTTATTTATTCCAAAAGAACAGAATTGTGAAGGAAAATAGAAGGGTTTATGAAAATAATTCTATTTTTGGATATGGAATCTTCAAAATTAATTAAATGATGACCCTATACCAGACGTGTGTGGAAGCTGCCCCTATATTCTGGTATGTAAGAGAATCCCACGCTTCGAAACAAAATGTTGACGTCCATCCAATTTCGTTCGTCTGGACGATTTCCAGGGTCTAGTTTGAAATTCACGGTGACACGTGAGAGACGAATCGTGATTTCAGCAACTTCCTCGTCGCCGTTTCGTTGTCTGGACGAATCGAATGTGCGTCCGACTATTGGAGTTCGTTCGTCGGAGCAGGAATCTTCAACGGACACGAAGAAAGAGTGGTTGTTTTTGCTGTTGTGTGTTGGCCTTGCTCTTCCACTTCCTCACTCTTCCTCGATCTTCCGTGCTCCTCTTCGTAGCTTCTTCATCATCTCCCACGCCATTCACGCATGTCATTGCTGTTGTTCCATCTGTATTTCCTGTGCTGTACTCACGCACACTAGGTCTTCTCCATTCCTGAAACCGCCGCATACCTATGCATGCATGTTCCATCGCTCAGTCTCTGTGGAGAGGTTTCTTAGATTCTTTCGATACCTAGGTATTCAGCAGATGCGGATTGCACCGTCTGAAAGAAAAATGTAGGTTTTCAGCGAAAGACATGAATGCATGAATCTCGAAAGGAAGGTTTACGCCGTTGTAGCAAGCTGATCTTGAGTCCAAATAGAATGAGGTAACTTCTGCCCGTTGATCCTTGACTCCATGCTCATCCAGATACATTGTTTTGGTAAAGTAGGATAAGCACTCTGTTGTTAACGAAGGGAAGGCTTCCTCTGAAGCCAAAAGAAAGGCTTTTGGCGTTTAAGCTTTAGAGATATGATCTCTGAGAGATGATTGAGGACATGTACGAGATTCAATTGGTTCAGAGCTTTTCACCCCAAGGTCATCTCAACTTGAGAATCTCCCACTTGAGACTGAATTCTCTCTGTGGTTTCACCGTGAAGGTTTTTGCTTAAACCCCGCCACCAGCGAGTATCTACAGTGGTATGTTGAGCGTATACTCTCTTTCACCAAGGCCTGTCTATTATCTGGAAGCCACGAATATCAAATGCAATCATGTGTCACAACCGCCATCTCATGCTCATTTGCATATCAGACGGGCCTCCACAATGGGGTGGAGCAGTTCAGTGACATGCTGGAGAACAGGCCCAGTACTGAATCCAGCATCCTTTGTCTGGTATGAATTTGAGTGAACTAACCTTCTCGTGGCTTTCTTAGAGTCCAGTATAAAATATGTAGAGAATTGAGTTATGCATGAAACTCACTCCTGTATGTATAGGTTGTCCTTTTATGAAATTGGTGGCAATTTTCCATTTGAAACTGGTGTCTAATTTCTCACATTTATATGGATCTAGGGCTGGAGATCCTGATCAAGCCAGTTCTGTGTGAGTAATGGACAGGAGGGAAGCTCTGAGAACATCAAAAAATGGTAGCAAGTGGGAAGCAAGGGACCATGAACAGAGCACCATAGTTAGAAGATCTTGTTATGTGTGGCTGGGAGGCTTCTTCCAGAGAGAGAAGCCACAGCCACATCATGAACAATCAAACTCTCCACTACTGGAACTCCGATTCAGGCTGTTTGTGTCAGTACCAAGCAAGGATTCTTGTATGGGGAGGATCTGGCCACCCAATTGGCTTAGGCTCTTGCACCAATGTCATTCATGGCTATCAGAGCCTGTCCAAGGTTGGTAACACAACCTTCTGTGTTGTTTATGTGCTTTAAAATCCCTATTTCCTTTCAGTACTCTTGTAGATCCTGACAACTCAGACAATTCTGTATTCACAATGACATTGCAATTCCATTTGTGCTGGATGTTAATAAACTGCATATCTCTGCAATCTTGAATCTTTTCATTCAGAGAACCAAATTGCACTGCAGGTGGTGGAGGCTTCTTTGGCAATGGGAACAGGAATGGGAGTGGCAACAACAAATACCTAATTGGCTCTTGGGATGAAGATGGTGATGATGATCTGAGTCAAAAGGATGGTAGATTTGGCAAGAGCAGACTGACTATATACCATTGGTGGGCTGTGAGCCTTGCTGTTGGCTGGGGATTGATTTGGGTACTTGGATCGTTCAGTGGAGCCCCTTGCCCTGCCTCCTTGCCTGTATCTCAGATTGTGGATTGTTTGCTCTGGCTTGGACTACTGTGGTGCTGGCTTACATTCCTTCTTTGGGTTGCAAAAATGGTGCTCCTTGTTGCTGGTTGGTGTCTTGCTCCTAAAAACCTCAGTCTCAATTCATTAAGCTTGAAGAATTTGACATCCAATTGGAGTCCTGACAGGCAAGTTCTTGTCTGGGCCAAGCTTGATGAAAGGATGGCTAGGAACATAGGGGCAGTACCATTTCTTGTGTTTTCTATCTTTTTCATGTCTGATCTATTCCACTTTGTGAAGGAGCTCAATGTGATGTCAACGGTCAGTGCTCATCTAGCCAATGTTTATGACCGTGTTAAAAGGGGCAACTGCAACCTGAATTCAGGGGGGTTTAGTAGAAGGAAACAAAGGCTGGAGATTAGATCACCCCCAAAAAGAAAGTTATAAATAGATTTTCCTGTGTTGGTTTCCAGAGAAAATAGTTCAAAAGCTGTGATTATTTGGGCTTGTAACTACCAGTGTACATAATAAAGCAGCCAAGACTATGGGAGCACCATTTCATTGCTTTTTGAAGTTGCTTTATCTTAATGAAAGCACAACTCAAGATGTTACTCTGAGGGACATTTGCATTGAAGAAATGATCCACTAATGTGCACCTGAATGCTGCAAAGAGTCAACAATCAATGTAAGAGTTGCATTTTACTCAAGAACACAACAGGGTATCACCCTTCACCGCAGCCATCAAATGCACATCAGTAAAGTTATTTCTACAATCAGCTACACAATGACAAATCAGCAGTTCTCAACAGAAGTTAAATTCAAACATGCAAGGCTTGAGTGCAATGACTGACAAAAAAGGATTTCTGTACACTGTATTTGAGGTAAGGTTTATGTAACTTCCTAAATGACTCACAAATTGGAGCATTTCAAATTTCAAATTAACAATGTCGGCAGAGTTTTCTAGATTTATAAGCAAATGATTAGTACTCTTCCACTTTCCCTACTTTGAAACAGCTTATTGCCCAGTGCCACTCCTGTTTTCTAATTACTTCATTATTTTATTGCAAGGGCAGAGTCATAAGGACATCACACCTTCACAAGGTACAGATCAAGACGATGGTATACCAAGAACACAGTGACCAGGACAGCACAACCAAAAGCATAAAGGAACTGATAGCTACAGAAGCCGAGCCACTGAAACAAACCCCTGGAGGGTGGGCAAAAGTCCAGTACTCCAGAAGATAATTGAGATGATTTCATGGCCTCTTCTTAACTCTGTTTTTCTCTGCTCATGAGGCTTTCTATGTACACTTGATATTGATTGATGGATTGAATATTTAGATCAACAAAGATCTTCAGAAAATTGACCATCCTGCAGCAAGTCCAAAGAATCACCATACAGTCAAATAGCATGGTACTAACATGGATCAGAGAGCATCTGTGTAGAAAGGTTACACTGTGATCAATTCCCTTCTAGCTTCCACAACTAACAATCAGGTTTCAACACATTACAATGACCTCTCAACCCTGCACATCTGGGGAAACAAAATGAAAGGCATCACAACAACTCAAAGCTCTGAACAATCCTCATTTCCCTCATGCTGAAACATAGGTCCATTTCTTTTACCCTCCTCATGCATCCCAAATTGACAATCAATCATGGTCATACATCCTAAAATTTTCTTGCTCAAATATATAGAGACAAGACAGGACAGGATCAAGCATACATATTGCTGCTGTAACATTGCTACCTGCAATTGCCCACCTTGATTCATGTTTGCCATCTGCAAATCCCACAACACTATTGCAAGCATACTCTGACATTAAAATACTCATCCAGCTTGGTGTCTTGTTCCCAACTTCTTGAATTTACAAGCTGCCTGTATAGTAGAGAATGTAGCATAGGTAACAAGAACCTCTCCAATCTATCTGTCTGTGCTAGGATTCGTTGGACACCAAAAAAGGGCACAGAGACCAAACCGTGCTGGACGGTAAAAGTGATGATTGGGCATTTACACACAGATGATTCATAGATCCAAGCTGGATTCAGCTGGGAGTCCCTTGACTGACAAGTGTGTTTTGCTGTGTTGCTTGCAGTTGTGATCTTTGGAGCTACTGATGCAGATATTGCTGCTGCAAAGACTGCTGCTGTCCTTGGGGTTGTTGGAGAGCCTGCCGGTCCTCACAGTGCAGTCTATGGTTTACAAAATTCCTCTAAGAAAATAACTCATTTCCTCACTAGTTTCTATTTATCACAATTTCAAAGACAAGCACTAAACAAAGATATACAAGATGGCAGCTGGGTACAGATAAAAGCTGCCAGTTTCAGTTTGCCCTCAACAACAGTGTGATGATGACAGAAAGGACAAACAACAAAGATCATGATGGATAACAGGATAAGACAAAGGCCAGAGTTGTGATGAAAAGCAATTCAAATAATCTACTAAGTGAAAAACAAATGGTCCCAACAAATAAATCACAAAGGCAACACACACATGATACAGATACATGAGATATTTCGACAATAAATCAATGTGAACTCTGAGGAAATCAGGAAATCAGAGTAGATGGTAACATAAAGGTTCACAATTGAGGAACCAGGCATATTCCCAATCAAGAGCAAGAGAAACCTGGTATTGAAGCTGCTGCTGCAACTGTAGGAATTGATCCTGACAAGATAAGACAGTGTCAGGCTTTTACAGTTGCTTCACAGGTATAGTAACAGACTGGAGTGCAATGAACAATCAAATACAGGAGCAGAGAAGCCCCAACCTGCTGTAATTTGGCTTGTTGATGATGTTGTAGCAAATGCTGCTGTGATAATTGTCATTGCTACTGAACATTTGCTTGGGCCTGTCAACATCAGACATGGATGTATCAGTGCTCTCTCTAGCCTGGCACTCCCTGCTCACTGCCCGCTAATGCATACAGCCAAGGAAAGTTCATTTTTATTCATTTGCTCAAAAAAGAGTTCACTCACTAGTGGAAGTCATTCAGACGTTACGCGTATTAAATGCAGTACCTGAGGCACTGGAGGGGTTCCAGGCTATCAAAGTTGCTGGCTTTGCTGCACCTGAGCGGACTGCAGCTGTTGATTTGCAGCTGTTGGAACTATTATTGCCTTTGCATGAGAGCTTCTTGCTGTTGCTGTTCTTGCTGTAGTTGCTGCTGTTGAAAAGGGATGTTCACATTTCCCATTCTAGATCTTGGGGAATTAACAAACAGTCCAGATGAGGCAGCTGATGCCATGCCAGGGACAGTCCCAGTACCCATAACATTCTATAGAGGATTGCACAACTCAGACCAGGGTTGGTCAACTGCAGCCAATATAGTGAACTCCTCGTTAGTCCTGCTTCAAAAGGTCTCACTGTAACCACAAAATCTGTACAGTTTAATCATGAGGGTGACAATTAAAACATGGGTTGACTTCATGGACCCTGAACAGCCTGTCCCAAATAAGTTCTTGCCATGGTAATTGAAAGCATGACAAGCTTCAGTTTGAAAGAACAAAAAATCTGTGAGTAAACAACAGGTATAGGGTTTTCAGTATGTGGTTGTTCTCTATGCCCACAGCTGGTGAAGCCATGACCTGTGACCAGAAAATATAATCAAGAAACTACAGGAAAGAAACCCAGTATAATGGCTTTCAGCAAAACACTTGCATGTCCACACTGTGCAGCTGGCTCAAGAGCAAAAGGATTTGGGGCTTCAAAGACAATAGGACAACAAGCAGGGACAAAACTGGCTCTGATGCAGCTACTGATCTGATTAGGAATCATACCTGCTGAGGCACAGGTGGTCCTATAAGTTCACTAGATGGCAACACTCACAATGATCCTCTCTCTGAAGCCCAAACCTGCCAACAAATACAACCCCTGGTTGTCAATGAATCTAATCAGTTGACAAAGTAAAAGCATAGTTGCAATGATAGTGTCACCGAGTCCTAGGGCACACAATACACAGAGTCTGGTGCAGGAAGTACCATGAAGAAATAGGTTAAAGACAGAAAGATTCCAGTAGCCACCATATGTGATGCACAATGCAAGACTGCTTGCTTAAGTGTGCTGGCACCCACAGGTCCCTGCTGAGTTCTGAGTCTATAGAACTTGTGGGCCTCTTGCAGCACTTTGTCTGCAGCATTGCACACTGATCCAACCATCTCTATTTGCCTCTGATGGTGAAATAACCAGCAAGCACAAAAACTTACATGCAGCTTCCACTCATTAATGCCTGCAAAGATGATGAAGAATCTCCATTCGACACATGCCTGGAGAAGGGCATATCTGCTTATATACCATGGAAAAGGATTGGCAAGTAGAACCATGAAAATATTGACTGAAAAAAATCAATCCCTCAAATTCCAGCTTACCTGAATATTTTCATTCTGCAATTGAACAGGAAGTCTGGAAAGCGCCTGACAAAATCTGTTCCTTCATAGTGACCTCGTCTGCCGCCATCTCTGGTAGCCGCTTGGATGACAGCAGTAAATGCAATACTGCAAACTAAAACTACACAAAAACAACTACATCATCAATCCCCTCTCTCCCCTTTCCTCTACACCTCTCCATACGAGCAACTTCTCCATCCATAACTCAGGCATTTTCCTTGCCCAATCTGACACGTTGCCGAACACAAATTTGATGCATGTACACATTGCCTCTCAGCAATCAAGTAGATGTGGAAAAGTCCAAATGCAAGATGTGACCATAGAAATGTACATATTGAGTTCTGTTGCGTTTGTGAAACCGTGGGAAGACGTATTAGGTAGACATAATAATGTTTAGCGAGCACTCAAAAGACAGTGCTCATCAAAATATCAGCCATGTCCTCATCCAAGTTGCAGCAAACTTATGAAAGTAAGCTTCATTTCATTTTAGCCATGTCCTTATCCAAGTTGCAACAAACTTGTGAAGGTAAGCTTCATTTCATTTCGGCTTGTACAAGCAAAGCATCTATGCCTTGGGCATACAGAGAATCATGTAGAGGCGTAGTGATTGGGGTCTAGTGATTAGCAATATCACATGTCAACAAGAAATTGCATTCCCACCCCCACATCATGCTCAAAATGCATCCTTGCCCACACAAAACTTGGCATATATTTTCTCAAACTACCCATATCTTTTCGATCCATGTAAAGTCGATCAATTCATTCAACTACTTGACTAAACACATTACACACAAAACCCAACTCTCCTCGTTTGGAAAAGTGGATGTGCATTCAAGCGTAGCGTAGAACCCACCATAGAGAGGAGCCGTGATCCTAAGCTCGTGAAAAGATGCAACTCCATCGTTCCGGCGCTTACCTCATCAATATTGCTCTGTCCAAACCTAGAGGTCGAGTAGGTAGTGTTGAGAACCCTGGTGATTCACAGAACCCTATTGACAAAAGTGTCGTACCCTAACAGCTAGGGTTATCAATAACAGTACGTCTGGGCAATCAACAGGTCAGTGTCCACATCTGTTACTGTTTATACCCATAAAAGATTATTGGAAACGTTTCCTAACGTGACAGCATGCCATTGGACAAGAGCTCCACGTATCTTTGTACCTTATGCTATTTTCGTACCTCGCTAAATTTTTTTTGCATGTTCCTGGTCGCTAGTTGGCTAAACCTCATATCTCACTCTCTTTTGTGTCCCGTAAGTCGTAAGCTTAGCACTCTAGGGTTCCTTACAATAATTATGTCCAATAAGCAACTTGAGCATACTAATTTGCGGTTAATAGTCTCAACACTGACATGCCTCCACTATTCACAATAACTTAGGTACTTGTTATTTACCTAGTCCATAACCTATGGCCCACCATTTCATCAGAACATTTTGATGTGTCTTCTCCCTCCCATCTCCCTTTGTCTTGCTCTGATCTGATTCATAACGACTGTAATGAGAATCGCACTTTGATTTGGCTATCAAGTCACCAGTTACAACGCATAACCTTTGACTTGGATTTCAGTAGTCACCTACTAGTTAGCACAAGGTACGAACATTGGATCTCATTAGGCGCAATGACTATGTAACCGGCGAGAGCAGGCCAGTTATGGGACATAACCGGTGACGCCACCAGACAGAACCACATAGTGGATGGGTGGGATTTCACTTTCTCTTCACTCTTTTCTCATTCTTCACTCCTCTCCTACATTCGTTCTCACTTGTGTTCGCCATCATTCCCTCTCATCTGTGAGTTCTGTGTTCGTCCTGTGTGTTGCAAATCTTTCAGGTGCATTTTCCTCTTGCTTTGCTAAGATTTTCCTATGGTCTGTTATCGCTCCACTTTGATAAAGAACTTGAAGAACTTGCGTTGTAGCGTAGCGAAGCGCAACTTGAAGAGCTTGATAAAACGTGCATTGAAGCGTAGCGAAGCGCGGTGAAGTAAGGGGGAGGAATGATCCCACTCGTGGATGATGGAAATTGAAGACAGACTCTTGTGTCCATTTTCTTGTGTTTTTAGTTTAACATCGAAGTTTATATTAAAATGCTTAAATGTACAGTTGGTTAGAAGTTTTTGCTTGGATGTTACAAAGCATTGGACAAGGGAGAAGAGAGATTCACTTGGTAATTGGCAGCATGACTACTGTTTTGGCGACTCACTGTTACTGGTTGCTTTGCTTTTGCTGACACGATCTTCACTAGAATTGAATAAGGAGCGAGCAACGTTCCCACAACATGCTTTTGTGTGCACAAAAGCTGTAGCTATTGCATATATGAAATGCTTAAGGATTTATTCACTTGTAAGTTGTGTACCATAGAATAGTTTGTCATTCGCAACTCCAAGACTTTCTTTTAGGGAGCTACACGTAACCGAAATATGAAAACTGGGGGATTGCCTAAAAATTGAGAATACTCTAAAAGAGACAGTTGATGTGAACCTCAAACCAACACGGCAACCAGCAATTTGCCTCCGAAATCTTTGTGTTAGCTTCTTCATTGAGCATCTACCAGAACTCAATGGCTCGTTGATGGCATCTAGAACAACTCATGATCAGCAACAATCAACTATCCGGAACAACTCTCAGAACAACTCAGTTAACCTCACAATTCCGAGCAACAAACATCAAGGGTAAATGACCATGTGCATAAGACACTTGTTGTCTGTCACCCATTTGGAATTTTGTGATATCCACCACTTTGTCAAAGGCCCTCCCAACCATTGCTTGCATTCTATGTTCAGATCCATGACATCATTACTCTCCCAAAATGCCCCTCATGTTGCTGCCCCACTTGCGACAAGGTGAAGGTTCCTTTTGGCAAGGACAAAAGCAGCATCTAGCATCTCATGAAGTTCCACATAGCTCAGCTCTTGGACCTCTTTTCTTTCCATCAACTTTGCAGATTATCAGGGAATTTGGAAATGAGAGAAAGGCTGATGGGCCTTTTGAACTAAAAATGACTCTTAACCATGCAATCTAGAGACCTTCTTGTAGCTAGGTCAACAGTTGTGGTGATTCAGTTTGCTCTAGTAGCCATGAACACGCATTGTCTGGAATAAGGCAGCTGGTGGCTTCAGAGTGGCTTCAGGCATTCAAGACCATTGCCTGTAAACTGCCTTTGTCTGCTTCCATTACTCTCCACCTATCTCACACCCTCTGTTACACTTCGCGCACATTGCCTACCAGTCTTAAAAATCCTCTGCTACACTTCAAGCACATTTGCTGCAGCAATTTCAAAGAATTAATGGTAATGATATTCCCTGCCTTTTTCCATAGCCACTTTTGGATTCCATTTTCTCATGATAGCCAAAGGTCCTGAGCTTCCATGCTAGGCAAATGGATGGCACAAGAGAACCTACATCTAATTGCAAAACCTTCCACCTCTGATGGGTTCCAGAAGGTGGCCATCGATCTTTTCTCCTCCAACTTGAAAGTGCAAGATTTTGAGGATTCACCCATACTATGCTCTACTCTCATTTGCTTGTGCTATAATTTGCAATAGCTCCAGCTCCTTAGAATTCCCTAAGCCTATGCACAGAACCACAAGACCACCAGCCGTGTCAATGATTGCTCAATCCTAGCACACACTTGAGCTCAATTCTTGATCAAGTATCTTTATCAACACAATCTATGCAAAGACTTTCTTTGCAGTAGCAACTCCTTTCAATCTAGAAGTAGAATCCAGACAAATGGCAGCGGAGATTTCTTACCTTCAAGGCGTTGGAGAAATCCCTTGCCATTCATAATGAGAACAAGTACTAACCATTCATGGTGCGTCTTAAGGGTAAAGGCCAAAGGCCAAAGGCCAAGTCCATTTTCAAGAGGCCCACGTGAACCTTGACAGTTCACTGGCTCTTTTCACACAGAAGACATATACAACTTACCTAACCACATTTTTCAACTACCAACCCCTATGTTGTTTGAAAGCTTATGTATCCAAATTCTTCATGAGTCCTAGAGCCCTGCCACTGCACGTTTGTAAAGGATATCAATTCCTCTGCAAAGCGAGGGAACGTTTTATTTTTCAAATGTTCCTACCCAATGGGTGTGTGTGAGGTTTCACAAATTTTTCTACAAAAAGTGTGTGTGCGAGCTTTGGGCATGGTAAGCCCCTGGGAGAACGCATTACCAGAGCTGAGGCCATGCTTTGCTCCGCCTCACACAGGCCCGTTATTTTGGTAGTGGCCTCCGCCTAGGGCCTTACACATGACATTGTATTTTAAGAGTAGCTTATGTCCATGAATATCCCTCCTTCAAATGAGGAGAAACATTATGCTTACTCCTTAAGAGTGGAAGGGATCCAACTCCTTATAAATGTAAGATCCCTTTGCACTCTTAAGGAGTAGATGTAACAATTCCGATTTCGATGCCTCTAATGATGTACATATATGTTTTGCTTCATCAAAGGCCTTCCTGCATCACAGGGTACTGCCTCATGCTAGGCCCCTAATTTTGGGAATGCCCCCACCCTGGGGATTTACCCCCACACATGTGAACCTGCAACAATATCTGCCGAATCATGACTGCATCATGACTGTTCAAGTTTCACCATAACAACAACTTTCAACTACTGAAGAGCTAAGTTAGCAACATTATTGGCTTGTCTTTTGCAAAAATAAGGTATTTGGCAAGTAACCCCGGTTCCCCACAAAGGAAAATGGCTTTTTTTGGACAGATGGCATAGAAACTTGGCTTTAAAAAACATCCCAGAAAATGGCAAATTTTGGACAGATGACTCCACTCCCACCCAACGCCCTCCCCCCCTCCCCAAGCCTGGGGCCTAAGTATGGCCAAATCTTATCACAGGTGTCCAGAGTCAAGAGGAAGAGAATCTTATCTAAGGAATTAGAGGGAGAAAGGAACATCAGTAATAGGCTCTTTGGATTCATTCATCATCATAAGCACATGAAACTTGGGCTTTCAGATTTTGGCATTATTCACCTTTGATTGTAGTCCTAAGTATGAAAGTAGGCTATGATAGGAACAAATTTCCTTTTTCCAAAGTACATACAGGAAAAAAAAATTCTACCCTACTATTAGACTCTAGTCAGTTTTTGGCAATTGAAAGTGCACCAAGAATGTGGGTTATTGTTATGAGGTAATAATAATAAGGCACTTTCATGATTTCAAACCATAATCATCAAATTTCTAATCAGCAATGTCATAAGTACTTAGTAAGTACTCCCCAGTTTTGGCTCACTCTGAGTCTCTGCACCCAGAATTTAAGTGTGTGTGTTGTGATGTAAAACACTCCAAGAAATTTCATGATATATTTGGAGGCCACCTTGTATTGGTGAATACCCCTCCTTAAAAGAGGATGAATCTTAAGATGCATAAGAGGTTAACAGCGGGATGAAGCTTATGCCTATAATTTATGCTACATGTGGAATAATAGTAGGATGTTTGTTTGTATATATCACTACACGCAAATGCTGGCTTGCCACATTGTATCTTGATACATGCGATTTTCGCCACAAACCCAAGAAAATCCAAGAGCCACAAGAGTGACAAGTGGTCAGGATTACTTGGTACGTGTTGGGAAAGGGCTGGGAGTTGGATATGAAGAGGGGTTGGCATGGGGGGTGGAGCTGGCACAGCCATTGTGGCAAAGAAAAAGGAGGTGGGGTCATTGCCTCGTACGCTTTTTTTTTAATCTAGTCTATCTATAAACTTTGGTGATGATGATGACGTTCATGGGTATTCCATGACATGTGAGGGTCTGTAGAAGAGAGTAAAAAATATTTTCAAACCAATAAAATGAATACAACACAATTCAATTCAATTAGGAGGGAGGGAGGAGAGCCTTTTATGTGATTCTTATGATAATCTCATTATTGTTGTTGTGGTCATGTGTTTTTTACAAAACAATGGCATGAGGCAGCCAACCCCTTAAGTCCTCCTGCAATGGCCTTGGACATAGGCTTCTATCAGCTTTGTCTGTGAGGGTGAGATTACAAAACAACTTAGTTTCCATTTGGTCACATATTTTGAGAATTGTTCACCTGATATTACTCTGAACTGTGAGATCATTTCTTGAGAATTTCATGAAAATATTTTCTATTTTGCTCAGTTGAAATGGGGCAGAGCCATTTATGCAACAGTTTGCTTGTTACTAGTTGTTAGATATTATTACCCTACACATAGTTCATCAGTTCATATTCTTCTTTTTCTTCTCCAAAAAGAAATAAAGTACATTTGAAGGGAAAAAAAGAAAAGTCAGGAATAAGAAGGGAACCCAAAGCATGTCAGATTATGGAGCCAGCGAACATGCCAGCGCCCAGGCATAGGAATATATTGCTGATCATAAAGAAGAATCCAATAACTTACTTTCCGGTATGGAAGTGTCCCTGCTCTTGTAGTACATACGTGACCATCACAGGACGGATCAACAAGAGTTCACTCCTGTACTCAGGTTTGAGCCATGGATGAGAGTGTGGGCATTCACATTAAAGGTATCCCTAAAGTCAGGCGATTAGGAGGTGAGAACAACCAGTTTCAGCACAATAAGGCATCAAATGCATAACTGGGAGTGAAGAATTATGCACAAAACAAGAAGAATCCAATAGCTTACACCTTATCGTTATGAAATGTAGGTGCTCTTGTAGTATGAATGTGACTAGCAGCATGGGACTGGACAGACAGACATGAGTTCACTCATTTGCTCGAGTTTGAGCCATGGATGGGGGGTTGTGGCCATGTACATGCATGAATCAATTATAATTTCTCGTCTTCTTTTCTTTTCTTTCTTTTCTTTTTTTTGGGGGATTTCAGTGTTTCCCATGTGAGGGAAAGGTGGGTACGAAAAACTAACTTCGCGAAGGGGAGTTGCAAGTACAATTTTTTCTTTTTCTTTTTGACAGTTGAATGGCAACTTCCAAGCTTTGCGAGTATAGGACAGACAGACCTTTGTAACCAAATCCAGGTCCCAAAAGAAGACGGTACGTGGAAGCCTCTAATTTTAAGACCCGGAGCGAAAAGGGACCTGCTAAATCCTGCAAAAAATCGACCGACCAAAAACCTCTACACAACTACCATATATTTCTAACTAATCAAAACTACAGACCCACCGGTGAAACTTACTGACCTACTTAAAATCCATGTTACGGTTTTACGTTCTACCTTCTGATAAACCCTAGTTCTAAAACTTTAGTTTTAACCCCCGGGTTAAATTCCCATCTTGTCCTCTCCTTATTGGCGCTGGAGATTTTACTGTATTACTACTATCTTGTCAGATTTTGCTCCCGCCCTTTTTCTTGCCAGCTACCGGTGGGGTTTTGCCCACCTGCCCACCTAGCGTTTTCCCGGGTGGGTGTGCCCGTGTCTCTTCGTCTTCTTCCTGACGAAGTAGGTAGAGACCCACGCTTCCTGTGACGAATTCTTCGTGGGTTTTCTCTTAGCGCAAAATTCTAAACTTCTCGTCATCGTCGTTGCCAGTACCTTGGCTTCGGATTCAAGCTCATGGTTGCAAGCTCTCGGCGGAGGGGTAGTGTGCAGTCGTGAAGCTAGAGTGTATGACACCTAAGCTTATTGCTATGCCTCTAGTGTGTATTTAAGCTTCGGGGAGTGCGCTGTTTTTTTTTCCCCCTTTTTTTTTCCTTTTTTTTCGCGGGAGAAGTTGAGAGGGAGGGCCTTTTTGGGTTGTCTACCACGAAGTTCCATGGGGGCGCTATTTTCAAGTACCAGTTGTTGCATTCGGGGCTCGGGTTGAAACTAGAAACAACATGTTCCCAGGAGCATAACTAGTAGCTTTTCATGCCTAGCAAACCCAAAGGCTCTAGCTTTTGGGTTTGGTTTTTTGGGTGCAGGATTTGTGGAGAAGGAAGTGTTTTTGTTGGAGAAAGTAATTTGGGTTGGTTTATTATGCCCTGATATGTGTTTTGCAGTTAATCCGACTTTGGTAAGGTGTGATTGAGAATTGGAACATGAATGGCGCCAGTGGCTGTTTGTGTGAGAGATCAGACCTAGTACTTCTTCGGAGCATGACGTACTTCTGTTGCGGGGTTTCTTCATTGAGGAAGAGTGTTGGTGGTGGTTGTTGGAGGACGAGTACTAGGCTGCTCATGCGTTGCCATTTCAGCTCAGGAATATGAAGCAGCAGCTGCTAAGCTTGATGTTGTGGCGGGGAAGATGTTCGCATTTGAACGCATAGCTGCAAGCCATAATGGTGGCCAAATTACGTGCGCATGTAGCAGCAGCAGCGCCCACCCATTCTTACGTTCCTTCGAGCACAGAGCGAATTTGGAGGTACAGTAGTAAAGGTGGGAACAACAATTTGGGACGACAACAAGGTTTGCAGGGGTCGTCGTCTGCCACGAGTTTTGTAAATTTGGAGAACTCTTCACTACCATGCGTGGTGTGTACTTCGGGCAAAGTTGTTTCCAAGCTGAGGAGGCAGCAGCAGCAGCGATGCATGAGGTTTTCAGAGTTGCGCGACTGTGCCATGGCCAGAGCAAAGGGCATGGGCAGCAGAGCCACGGAAAAAATGAGGTTAGAGATGATGCAGGGCTCGGGAGAAAGGACTGAAGCTCGTCAAGGTCTGAGAATGGAAGAGCAGCAAGAACGATTTATGGGCCGGCAGGCTGCAAGGGGGAAATTGCGTGGGGTCGAGGTGCGGGGACTCAGGATACGTGATAATGAGCCGCTGCAGGAATCTAATGATGAGAGAGAGCAGTGGTGCAAGAGGCTTGGATTATGCGAATCAGGGGCTAGGGTAGCACAGAGCCGACAATACAAAGGAAAGCGTGCAAGGGTGGATGAGATCCCTGTGTCAGAACTTACCAAGATTCAGGAGCTGAAATTCTCTGGAGACATGTGGGAAGGCGATTCTGGACCTCAGGTGTTGGATCTGCAGGTGCGTGTGTGTGTTTTCTGTTTTTGAGTTAAATTTCACATGTTTCCTCAGAAAAGCCTTTGGATTGGGAGAGAAAGAGGATGTTGAGAGGGTTGAGGATGCAATGGCACAGGCTGCTTGCTTGCTTGGTGATGATCCCCATTCAGTTTCTCAGGGAAATGCCACATCTCCTAAGAATTGCATGTACTTGGCTACACCAGATCTTGGACAAGAGCTCTTCTTTGCAAGTATGATAGTTTTTCATTGTGAGGAGTTTTTAGGGTTGATGAAACCCCAGCTTGCAGTATTGTTTCTCCCATTGCAATAAACATGCATTAGTTGCCCTAGAATTTATCCTTTAACAGAGCTTTCTGTTTTCGTTGATCTAATTGTCCACCCCACTCTCGTGTTGATTTTCTTTACATTTGTGCAGAGAGCATTGTACTGGTTTGGCCATCTTCCTACTCGAACTTGCTTAACAGCGTAAGCAACCTTTACTTGCATTGTCCAATGTGTATACATGATGTTTACAGGAAGCTATCTGCACAAGACTCTCTCCCCTTGAAACCTTGATTGCAAAGGCAATCAAATCCTTTAATGTTAGGATTTGGTGGCTGCAAATCAATTTTTGCAGGTATTTTGGACCAGAGACAACAGAGGCATTGCAGCAGTTTCAGATGGTGCATGGAGTGCCAAGCACTGGTGTCTGGGGTTCCTCATCCCGGCAGGCCCTATGGAAGCATCTCTGTGCTGAGAGTTGTGAATCATCAGTGCGTAAACACTCAGACTATCAGCTCATTTGTGTTTAGCGGAAGCTTAAGGGCTGAAGAGGTGGCATTGTGTGTTGTTTTGTGATGTTAGTGGCTGTGGAAAAGTGGGATTTGCCTTAGATCCTCTGCAAAAGCTGGCTAACCTAATACTGAGTGCAACCCTTGTGTCCTTTTCTTTCTTTGTTCCTATCCAAAGGCAGTAGTTATGTGGGCTCTCCTTAGGTGGAAACCTACAATTCTTGGTTAATCTCCTATTGTACACGGGAGATAGTGCAAGTGAGACAGACTTATGAATGGTTGTTGTATTGCAGGAAGGTGGAAGTGACGTGCAAAGCAATGTGCAACCTGTGGCCTCCTTCACAGACAGTCTATCAGGATTGAAAGCTGCTGGAGAGGAGCAAGTTGGAATACATGTATCAGAGCTGTTACGTCTCATGGGTGCACAAGGTAACATAAGTCCTTCCTTTTCTTTCTGAATACAATTTTCCACTTGCATTGTCGCTCTCCTATTACAACCCCTTTAGGTTTTTTGGCCTATATCTTCCCTCATTCTTCTTTTCTGTGCAGTGTGCATTACGTGTTTGTGATAAAATAGGGCTGACTTTCATAACACAAATTTATGTGTGAATGGCTGTTCTTTCTAGATCTTCTCTCAACTATTTCCTCTGCACCAGAGTGGAAACACCTCCCAAGAAATGCCAGTATGGTTGGACTACTTTTCACCGTGGTGCTAGGCCTGCTGGGACTTGGCTATTCAGTCCTTGGGTTGTTCAAAGGACAACCTGGACAACCTGTTCGACGGAGGGTGATGAGAGCACATTGGCGTGATGATGTGAGAGGAGGTGCGCCTGTTAAGACCAGGAAGCAGTTGCACATGTTTCCAGGGTTGGATCGTCCAGTACACAAAGAGGAGGAGGAAGAGTCCAAGTATCCCAATTACCGGCTTCGTGCCAAGTCAAAGCTGCGTCCAGTGGATGCTGTTGGTCAGACAGATCGCCTTATCATCTATGATGGCCAGGTGATTCTGGGTGATTCACCTCAAGGTTATTTGGCCTTGAGGAACAGTCCTACAGGGCTTCGTGGTTCCACCAACTCTAGTTCACAAGCTTCATCCAAAGTAAGAAAGCCACCTCTCCCTGTTACCAATGCAGCAGAGCAGGTTCCGACAAAGCAGGTGAATACCAAAACTGCTGGGAATCAAGAAGAGGAACCATCTAACTCAAAGATCAAAAGGGAAGGTGGCGTCAGTTTGCCACAAAAGGCTGGCAAGAGCATTGTGCCACATATTGAGTCTCATGAAACATTGCCTACTGCCATTCGCAACATTGTCTCTGCTTTATTCACTCCCCGAGCCCGTAAAGAACCTCTTTTGCTTGACAAGCCTGTGAATGGACGGACATCCTCAAGGGCTGCCTTGCAATCAGAGGCAGAGCAAGGGTCCAAAAGGGATGGGCTGACACAGGGCAAGCTGGACTCATCAATGTCTGGACCAGCAAGGAAGTCCAGGATTACAGATGGAGGTGACCAGCAAACCAAGGATGAGGTAAGTAGAGTCATGATTGGCATTCTTGACAGATGTCTTCAAAAAATCATCTGGCATTGCAGGTAGTGCAAGAATGCTTACCACCAAGCAGTTCTTGAGAGAGTTTGACGCTGGTCCTTTTACCTTTGTTGAATGAGGCTGCTGAGCACAAGCTTGTGCATTAATTTGGACACTTATCACTGGGTGTACTGGTGGTGACTAGGCAAACTTGAGAGATCGTGTGGAGGAGTTGCGCAAAGCAGTGAAGGCTGCAGAGCAGAATCGCCAGGCTGCAATGCGTGCTCTTGCTGAGGAACGACAGCGGAGTCTTGAGTTGCAAGTCAAAATCAGTCGCCAGGTCTGTATGCAGTTAAAACACAAACAGTCCATAGTACAATGGGTGTACTTAGTATGTAGTGAAAGTGCACTCAACTTGGGGCAAACAGTAATCATACAGAAATCTGTGTCGTCAGATTCTGCCATATTTCTGGAAACAACAGGAATAATCAGCCATGATGTTGGCTAGCACTCAAGAGGTGCTGCTGCCCTAAAGTACACCCATTGTAGGGAGGTCATATAGTCAGTGGAGAAGGATACCAGCTAGACACTGCTGTTGATGATGAAGGTGATAGTCTGTTACGTTGTGACTGACATTCTCAAGGTTGTGACTGCACTATTTGTTCTTGTGTTTGTTTTGGCTTGGCTGAAACTGACACAATGCGTACCTTCAAAGTGCGTCTGTGGAGTTTTCTCTATAATCTCATGGATATTTAGGACAGAGACTTAAGCTGTCTACATCAGCTCTTAAACCTTGCTTGGTGTTCTAGGGGTGTGAGAAAAGGGTGATTGCATTTCTTCCTGATGCTAAATGTCTGGGTGGTGGCTCTCAGAAAGAAGCAGCAGCTGCTCTGGAGGAGGAGGTTCGGGTTTTAAAGGTGATTATTTTCCCTGGTCCTGTGGAAGCCTCTATAGATTCTGGCATATTGATTTCTCTTTGTACACTGGTGCACAAGGAGTTCATTTTAGCTGCCTGTATTCTTTGTGGGACTAGCATTTAGCACTCCTTGTGCAGTGTTTTGGGGCAATAGTTCATAAAGTATGGATTTGCTAGCAAATGGTGTTGGACATGCTTTGTGGAAATAATTTGTCTTTGTCCTGGGCTGAACATTGAATAATCTGGAGACTTATTGATTTTTTCTCCAAATAGTCGATCATGTCAGGTTGTATGTGGGTGATGCAGGAATCACATGATGCATTGCTGGCGTCATTGAGGAAGAAGTACAGCTCCTCTGTAGCAGCTCGTGCTGCAGCTGCTTTGCTATACCAAAATTGGGACTCAAGCCCAGACAGTAGCATACAAAATGTCACATCGGCACCTTTCTGATGTCTCATCCTATGGAGACAAGGGCGACTGAATGCCACATGTCTGCCCAAGACAGGGTGAAACAAAATAGGAAACAGACATGTCTTTCAGTGGTAGTTTGTCCATGGTAGCCATACTTGAATTGCATGTACCATATGAAATCATTCTTGTCACTCTTTGCAGCCATGTTTTGCTTCAGGCAAATTTTACTTGTTTAGCAACACAAAGGTAAAGAAGCATTTTACTGAGTCTGAATCAAAGAGTCCTCTTGCTGTCAGTATGTTTCATATGCTTTAGCTACTCATAAATGGCTGCCCCTGGTCTATCACTCCCTGAATTTTCCAAAGTGAAGACAGATTACTGTTAGAGAAGAAGCAAGCAATCTGTCTGACAGAAAGCTGCATCACCCCAATCTATGCCAATTGGAACTAGATTGCTAGTACCTTCCAAGTTCATAATATAGTTGCCAAACATCAAGTCTTGCTTCCAGCCTGTATGTTGTTCATGTAGAGTGTCACAAGGAGATAGAATACCCACTGTATTCCGGTAATGGTGGTACCTAGTGTTTCTATTTGCAAGAAAGTGAAAGACACAAGCATGATGTGAACACATTAGAAACCATCAATCATGCTTGGTGTTAAATGCAAGTCTGTTAAAAGAGTACAAGATTGGTCATCAATTCACACCGCTAGTGCTACATAACATCAAAACCTAGGTGTCGCTTGATATGGCACTAGGTGTTATGCTATTAACTGCTATTTGGTATAACCCTTTCCTTCCTATACAAAGGATTGGGACAAGACACCTTACCTAGTTCAAAATTGAAATTTTGGTACTTCACAAAACGAGTTCATTCACTTGCAAACTCTTACAAGGAATGAGATTATCCTTTCCATGGTTTTTGGCTTCGAAAATTGGGTACTTCACAATCTCCACAAAAATAATCGAAAAATGAAAAGGAAAGGGACACATGCCAAAAAACACTTTTTTTCTCAAAGATTGAAAGCAACGCAAATATCACTTGGATTTTTTAGTTCTATCCCTGCATTTTGTCTCAATAATCAAAGCATAATATCACAATGTGAAGAAGCGTACAAAGGCTCATCAAAGCACCTTTCACTTGGTTCAAATAGTTCACATTCAAGTTTGAAAGCAAGTTTAGTTTGAAGAATGAACTGAATTTTCAATATTGGTTCCAAAAAAGGCGACATTCAAGTTTGAAAGCAAGTTTAGTTTGAAGAATGAACTGAATTTTCAATATTGGTTCCAAAAAAGGTCGCCTTATCCACATTGAACTAATAACATGGCAAAACTCAAGATTCATGCATGGCAATTGGCTCATACTTTCCACCAATTTCTCCTCAAATGCATCTATAAAGTCATAAGGTATTTTTGCTTGGTCATTTTTTCACATTCGTGCACCTAATGCATTATCACCTACTATTTTTCAATCACCCAAGTGGATGTTATTCCAAACCTATAAGTAGACACGATTCCCCTAATGCACTCATGATGAAAATTGGAAAGAAATTTTAATTGATGAAAGACAGTGAAATTTTTCAAATGGATGACACTATATAACATGATTGAAATTTTATACTATAATTCCATTTAAATGAACAAGTCTTAGAATTAAAAGAAGCTCCAAGGGACTAGCACATGGCACTTGGGTTCTTTTTAATTTGGAAGGGACCAGCAACCTCCTTAAGCACATCCTTACCTACTAAACACATTTGACACCCTAACATGCATTAATTTTTCCAAACGTGGTTTCTTTTTAAACAATTCATCATTCCACCCACAATGGGTAGTTTGTGTGCCTTTACACAAAATTTACCATTGTTAGATGGATCCTAACTAGCTTATTGTGCAGTTCTATTGTCACATTATTCTTACATTCCCAACACCAATCCTATTCTTCCTAATCACCACACTACAAGATAGATCAATTCTAGCCAACTCCCACATTAAAAGGACACATTTTCCATCCTACTATGAAATTGGGTGTGGGACTCCATCCACAACGTCCATCTTGATGAAAGACTTGACCACTATCCTTGTTAGCTTGTTGTCATGTTGTGTGAGGATGACAAACAAAATGTTACCCTAGAATCCAATTTGCCTTGTTTTGGTTTGGGCCAATATTTGCTTGATACCAAATTTTATTACAATTTAAACATGAATCCTTTGATTTACATGTCAAGTTTCCATTGAGATTACACCTTTTTTAGGAAATCTTTTTTTTCAAAAAGGTACAACTTTCCTTCAACCTGTCCTAAAAATGTTTAGGTCTATGTACATGTTTCTTGTTGAGTGTGCCTTAACCATATTTTGGTGTAATCCCTCAAATGGGCCTAAGTTCACTCTATCATCATGTCTTAGTCAACCTTTTGTGATATTGGTATAAACCTTTATTTCCAAAAACAAGGCATCTACTTTTGAAACCTTCATCTCATTCATTGTAGATAATTCTATGGCATGCAAGGATTATGAACATTGCTTAAGACATGCTTGAAGCCAAAGAAAGACAGTAATGAAAATGAATCACCAATATGGTTGCAACTTGCAACAACATTATACACAAGCTCTTAGCATGTGTTGCTAGTGTGATGGGAAAATGTTTTAGTGTGCATTGTATTTTGACATGCACCTAGACATCTTAAATAAGGAAAAATAACAATCAAATTGGAAAATATTTTCTTTAGGCCTAAGATGGAAACAAAGGAAGGGGGGTTATAATCAAACTTTCTTTTTTGCAAAAAAATCACCAAAAGATGACACAATTTTTTGAAAAACAAATTTATGGTAAATTTTTTTTTTGGGACAAAAAATCACCAAATTGTGATAGAATTCTTTGGGGGGGGGAGTCACCGCATTCATATGTATTGGCTATAATATTTTTAAGTTCTTTGAAAATGTGTCACCAATTAAGTCAAAATCTATCTAGGGATGCTCACCACTTTGGCTCCATTAAGAAATTGAAAAAATTAAAAACTTTGGTGACTTTGCCTAACCCTACCAACAACACATGATCATCATATCATCATTTCCAATTCACAAATGTATTATGACTTGCACATCACATTGACAACTATATGATTTAGTCACGAGTTGGAGTTTGATTCATAACATTAAATTTACAACAAACAATCACATGTTGTCACATTTGACTATTTGTGACATTTCATGCACAAAGATATGAGCCCAAAAGAAAAAGAAATCTAGCAAAAAAATCATTATGGGATTTTGTAATTTCAATTACAAATTATCAAAATCCAAACATGAAATGAAACTATGAAATCAAAACATTGGAAACAATGACATAATATATTTGGCTGAATTCTCAATTACAAAAGTGTTGCTAATGTAAATGAAAATGTGAGGCTTGGATGCCACCTTTTGTCAACCATAATCAATGAAACAACAAAACCTTGTCCGTTTGAATTTAGTGATGGGAAAAATGTTTTTTAAAAACCTCACATTCAAATTGTATTTCTTGGAAAAAATAATGCCTAATCTTGTGCTTTCATTAACATAATTGAAATTTGTAATGTTTATTAACTCAATTTGAATAGTCCTTTTGTTTTGGGGTTTGACCCAAGAAATGTAGAAATTATCAATTGTATTTTTAGGTGAAAAAGATACAACTCTAACTATTAAGTGGTCACACATAACTCTATATAATAGGTTTGCACTTTTATGTTCACAATGACTAGAACAATGAGATATTATACACTTGTAATTTTTTTGAGATTAAGATTTTATTCAAAGAACCCAATACTTATTATGTTATGCATGCATAGATTTTGATATGGAACTTTAGATGTGCATTGCATTTAAAAGATCAAAGTAGAACATAATTGCATATATTAGATAGAGAATCAAATGTCTTTCGTTTATTATTATATCATATAAAATTTGAGATCAAGGAGCCAAGGCTATCGAGGTCAATTTTCTTTTAAAAGGCTACATTTGATATGTGGCATTCATAATTTGTTTTATTATTTCAATTTTTGTATTTTTTGTATGCAATTTACAACTATTGTGTGTGAGATACTAATATTTTTTTGACATCCATCCTCTTTATCACATAAAAATGAATATTATATTGTTAAAGACATGTCTTCAAATTTTATCATTTTGAAGGTCAAAAACAAAGTGAAACAAATAGCACCAAAATGTGTTATAAACATAAATTTCACCAATATGAACTCATGTTGTTCTTTCAATCATCAATATTCATTTTTTTTAAATGTGTTAAAAATATGCCTATTTTATACAATAAAAAATGATTTGAAAAAAATGATTGTCCACAATAAAATTTTGAGGTTTTAAACTCGCAAAAGGATTCTTCAAACATTATCACTTTGTACCAAATTTTAATTATCAAAACTTTGTAAACAATGGAACTTATTTTTAAAATCATTTTGACAATCCAAATCATTATGTTCTCACAATGTGTTTTTAAAAAACCCTATCTACCACCCTTGTGACTTCTTTTATTGTTTTTGAACCTTCAAATCTCTTGAACAAAAGCATTAAATTTTGCTTCATTATCTAGAAATAGATGAATCTACTCTTCCTAGTACTAGACTCCATATGCTAAAAAGGGAGTGCAATGTTAACATGATGTTCAATTATGCTGGTTAATAGTTAATATGAAGATGTTTGCGATGGAAACTCTATATATATATTAGGTAATGAATCTTCAAACTGAATCCTTGAATGCACATTAACTTAGTATCTTCACTCACAATCTAAATGCAAATGCTAAAGCTCAATACAAATAATATTGAAAATATCATTTTGGAACAAAAACTCTTTTTGGGTTCCAGGGCAAACCCACCACTTGGCTTCTTCCTGTGATTGTATAGAATAGCGGAAGTGGCAAGCACTGAAACAGGTACAGAATGTAAACATCATACACCTTGAATTTTGTGACATTTTGTCACCATGTTGGGATCTCAACATGCAAAGTGTAGACGAGAATTCATTCATCGAGGTTGTGAAGTCAAAAGTAAAGTTTAAATTGAAAATTCAAGAGCTAAAAGCTCTCTTGTTTCTCTTTGGGATCATAACCCAAACATGTTTAGTTGACAATTTTGAGATCTATTTCCGTGTCTGCAGTCCACATATGATGATACTAGGTGAAGATTGTTGGGACAGACAAGTTAGTTTTGTGGAACTACTAGGGTTGCAGCATCTGGAAATGGTCTTCTCAACAACCAAGAGATGATGCTAAAAGGAGATTTGATTTATTTTTTCAAATGGCAGAAATGAAA
>Ga0116231_10000796_pt1 | contig 59562 bp, 48 predicted proteins | sample S1TSphgellanicum_2_FD_89695 | JGI IMG/M metagenome (GOLD analysis project Ga0116231, IMG submission 89695) | Host-associated microbial communities from peat moss isolated from Minnesota, USA - S1T2_Fd - Sphagnum magellanicum MG | ecosystem: Host-associated > Plants > Peat moss > Unclassified...
CGAAAATGGGGGGGGAGAAAAAAAGGGGGGTCTTTTTTTGTTTCCTCCAAAAAAACAAAAGAGGGCGGGGGCGGAGAGCCCCCCCCCCCCCCCCCCCTAGCACTTCTGCAAAAATCAACGTACATTTGAGTAAAAATGACTTTCCTTGTGAATTGTGCAACTCGTGGCCACACATCTTATTTCTTTCACCCCCTATCCCGAAGAAACAGGCACAGAGTACAAAATTTCTGACAGGGCCACCACAGTACCTACATCACTCCTCTGCAGGAGCAGCAAGCAACTCATGGGCATAATATATGTGTACTTTAAAAGAGTTTTTTTCCCCTCCTCTTTTGCTGACTCTTTCCTCACCAAGGCTGAAAAGCTCCTCCTTCACTATGAATCATTTCTTGGGATGGACTTCTATGGTTTTTGGCCTCCTGTAAAAATTGGGTGACTTTGTGTCCTCCATTGTTTTCTGACACCCACTCAAGCCTTTTCAAATCTGCAACTTATCCTCTACGACACCCCCCTGCCCCTTTTCCCCCACAACCCACCAGTTCTCCAAACCCGCCAGAGTTCATGTCCAGGACTTTTGAGCCCTAATGGTTTCGGGATTTCTGCACAATAGGTAGCTCCAAGGTGTGTTTGTGCATGGTGGTGGACTCAGGGCCAGAGTGAACCAGCTCACCCACCAGCGCACCAATGTGGATGGATGGTGCACTGATGGGTGGACCTTTTTCGTCCCTCCCTGTCCCTGGGGTAACCAAGGTGGTGAGCTCAGGTTGACCTTTTTTTCCCCTCCCTCAGCCCAGGTTGGTCTTTTTGGAAACTTTGTTTTTTTCGCCCCGCATACCCCCACCTGAGTCTCACCTACCTACCTACATTTAGACTACCTGCCTATGCACCCTGGCTTTCTCCCTCATGACCTACCCACCCATCTGCCTACCTACCTCCTTACCCATCTACCTGCCTACCTTTGTACCTACACACTAAATTTTCACCAAGGCAATGACGACACATGTTGATGAGGGTATTGCAATATACCAAGTAGGTTGCTTTGTTGCCCTTCCTACATACCTACCACTCTTCGCAACTTTGCGACCATTGAAAGCAATGTTGCCATGACCCAAATGAGGGTATTGCAACTACATAGATTGTTTCATTGTAGCCTTATAAAAGTCAAGAATTAAATTATTGTCAACACCCATATGAAGGTATTGCAAAAAGACTTGATATCTTTACTCAACCCACATTAATGGACAGATGTAACTGTTTTTACAATACCCTCCTTGAACTTCCTCACTGCTATACCCTCAAGACAACTTGTAAAGCACATACATAAATTAACTAATCATCACATTGACCTCATAAAGGTCATGCAAACCAACTGGATGATTTTTTAAAATGCAATACCTCTAGGTCAAATGGAAAATATCATATTGTATTTTATTTCTTTTTACAATAACCCCACTAAGGTAATGCATAAGCACAACAAAATTTCACTTTAGTACAAACCCTTAATCTTACAAAATTATATTCATTTCATTTAATTCAGCAATTCAATACCCTAAGGATGTATTGCAAATAACATATCCACCCCAATTCCCATGCATTACTCTCATCAGGGTAATGCAAATGCATTTAACTATTTTGTTGTTGTGCAATACCCTCATCCTTCGGTTAATCTATTTCATTTCATCTAATTCAACATGTAATATCCTAAGGACAAATTGAAAATAACATATCCACCCCAATTCACTTGTGCATTACTCTCATCAGGGTAATGCAAATGCATTGAACTATTTTGTTGTTGTGCAATACTTTCATCCTTTGGTTAATCTATTTCATTTCATCTAATTCAACATGTAATATCCTAAGAACAAATTGGAAATAACATGTCCACCCCAATTCACTTGTGCATTACCCTTATCAAAGCACTACAAATGCGTTGGATTATTTTAATGTTGTGCAATACATTCATCCTAAGGTTAATCTATTTCATTTCATCTGATTCAACAATACAATACCCTAAAGACAAATTCAAAATATTATGTCCAACCTAATTCCCATATGCATTACTATCATCAAGGTAATGCAAATGAACCGGATTTATTTTTTTTGGTGCAATACATTCATCTTGAGGTTAATATATTTCATCTCATATAATTCAACAATGCCTTACCTTCATCAAAGTAACTAAAATGTACTAGATCATTTTATTGTTGTGCAATACACTCATCCCCAGGTTAATCTATTTCATCCCATCTAATTCAAATGCATTGAATCATTTTATTTTCGTGTAATAATTCATTGAAAGATTAATCTATTTCATCTCATCTAATTCAACAATGCATTACCCTCATCAAGATAACGCAAATGCATTGGATCATTTTATTGTTTTGCAATACCCCTATGCCTAGTTGTGACAATTTTATCTCATCTATTGCATAAGTGCAATACCTTACGGATATATTGGAAATACCTTATCCAACCCAATTCACTTGTGCATTACCCCCATTAAGGTAATATAAATGCATTGGATTAGTCTACTACTTTGCAATACTATCAAAATTATTTTATTTTATTTTATTCCATCTAACTCATTCAATACCCATGGAAATTACTTGGGACTTTGACATTGATGCATTATCTATATCTAGTGATGTTAACCCATCATTTTTCATGTGAATATTGTAAATAAATTATAAATTTTCTTTTATAATTCACTTCAATTTAATCAAGATGAATGTTTCACCTACCACATTAAAAGAAGTTTAATCAATGGTAGTCACAAATGCATGGAACATGGTATATTATTTTTATGGTGCTTTTAAAAAAATCTAAACCACTCCCCTACTCTCGAATCCTCTTGCTATAGGAATTTGCATGTTTCAACATAGTTTCAAACCAATCTTTCATCCAACAAACTAAATTGCCCGATCCATCCTCCATCCAATTAAAGATCATGTTGAGTTACATTGATTCATTAGCATGTGTGATAGAAATGTTCCGAATTTTTGATGCAACAATTTGAAAACATGATGTTGCATGGTCACAAAGTTGGACACTCCTTGCATTCATGGGAGATTTTCACCATTGTTTGCCATAACCAAAATAGGGCTCACTCCATGGGGTAGATGACCTTTCATCTTCAACTTCGTCATAAGAAAAGGGGCCATTGTTATCCACCACTAAGAGACCACCAATGTCTATTACACCAACCCCTTCAACCATGTTTTCATTGTAACCCCAATCTTCTAAAGACCCATCATTAACTTACAAATGTGTTGAGTTTGCAAATATTGCCTTGAACCCACTATGGTTGGTCCCATACCATGTGCTATAATGTTAGGGGAGTAGATAGATTACATAATTTTTGAGCTTACAAGACGTTACAGATAGGAATATGCCATTGGACACTTGAGGGGTTTGAATTTTGAATTCTTGTTGAGTTTTGTTTTCTTGTTCATTTTGATAGTGACTCGGGGACTACCCAAGCAATAAAGTTTTTGGAGTTTGAAGACATTCATAAATACATACTTTTGGAATAAGAATAGAGATGTAAGTACTTTGTATAAGAACTACAAATTCCGGTGTTGAATAGCACATATTTGACTTGCTATTTGATTACATTTCCATAGAACATGAATTTTGTTGTATTTTTGTTGAGTTTTCAATAAATAGGGAAAGTACATAGTTCTCCATTAATTTCCATTTTCAATTTGATGCGTGTACCATCTATGGTCTTTAATCTCATGAATATGAATTGTAATTATGTTTGTAATTTTCGGACATTATGTTTTGGATTATAGATTCTGGTTATTATAGATAAACATGAATATGGTGTATTACTGAACTAGAAATGTATGTGTGTTTAGAATTTGTGTAAGGTTGTGAATGAATGTATGTTTATAGTGCAAAATTGTTGTTACAATAAATGTGGAATGGTTTTGGAGGAATTAAATTCACATCTACCATTTGGCGACCATCTTTTAGGGATTTTTTTCTTTTATTTGACAAGAACAAAAGGGTTTTGTGCATTTTTTATTATTTGCACTATAGATGAAGGTGTTCAGAAAAGTGGTTTAGTTTCAATTCAAATTTAGAAGGGGTATGTTAAAAAGTACTAGAGGTTTAAGGGGTTAATGCCCTGAGGATTGCAACGCAATCTACAAACTCTAAAGAATAAAGGATTATGAAACAAAATGAATTGGATGTTGATTCAAAGATTACGGTGACAATTGAATTTGGAGGCAAATCGTCAAGGTCTTGAAGGAGAAACAAAAGATAATCATGAAGATGGAAGGATTATGCAAGGATTACACAAACCCCATATTGAAATCTGATGTTGGATAGGCCAATTTTGATAACATAAGAAAGACTTATAGGACACATGTTTCTACCACAAAAGGTGGTAAGGTGTGAAATATGGACTAATGGTCTTTAGAAGGCATAATTATAGATGATGATCTCCATGGAGAGAAATGCAATTGAATATTCCCCAAATGAGTGGGTGTGATATACTTCTCACCCGTAATTTGTGGTTCAAAGTTGCAAAAATCAAGACAAAACATGGGCTTTTATAATACCTAATTAGCCACAAGAAATCTCAAGTTTTGAATCGATGACTAACCAAAAAATATATATTATAAGAAGTATACAATCCAAGTTTGTGTATCAAATGCATTTCCAAATTATTATGAACCAGTGGAAGATTGGGAGGTGGAAGCAAACGACAATATCAATGTGATTGAAGAGACTAAGGAAAATTACCTAAGACCATCTAAATATGTAGAGGCATAGGTAAATGTGTATTTTGTGAGGAAGAAGGACATGCAATCATGGATTGTCCTTTTGTGCCTTTTCACACCAAAGTAGGCATTGCTCAACATGTGGAGCTACAGAATGTGGCAGTAACATTAATGGATCAACCACAAGAGTAGGAATTAAGAATTCCTATAATACATAACATATTGAAAGGCATGGAGTTGGGAGGCCAATTAGGACCACATAATAGACAAATTAATCCATCCATTTAATTCAAGAATAAATTACCAAAGTTGTATTCACATCCTCATTCTGCATGATAAAGGATACCAATGGGTAACCAAAGAATGGGGAATCGTCAAATTCAAGTCATTTCAGCTTCACCATGAGTGTCAAAAGTGGTAATTGCTAAAATCTAGAGACAATTTGTTGGAATAAAGGTTATTCAACAACTTAATTTTATAATACAAACCATAGGAATGGAAACTATTGTTGCATCCACCACAAATTTTATCAAAAGTGGAGTACTAATTGGATCTACATTTAACTTGGGTCATGGATTGGGAAGGGTCTTAGCAAAAAGGAATTTGAATAGAAGCTCAAGAGTACTAGTAGCAACTACTGGAGTTGTTGGAACACCACAAATGGTGTTTACTAATCCATTAATGATTACTCATGTGAACAAGATTGCAAATCGACCATTGATGAAATCAATGGCTATTGGAAGGTACACAAATATGTACAAATGTTGGAAATCTAGGAGGAGGATATTGAAAACCATTTGTCATAACTACAAGAGTCACCAAGAATAAAAATGGTCATTCTTTGAGGGTAAACAAGGTAGTTTTTAAGTACCCTAACTTTTTTAAAAATGTTAATCCAGATGCTCATGTCAAAATGTTCCATTTTGTAGTGAAAGCAAATGCAAAAACCTCTCAAAAGTATATCATCAATGCATTTAGTTATATGCTAAAAGATACAACATCGAACTAGTGCCACAATTACATGTCAATATTCCTAACTATATTTTTTCGAAGCTCACACAAGCATTTTGCAAACATCATCAAAAGACTTGAAATGATGAGCAAATATACATGGAATTGAAAAATATAAAACATGAGGAGACTAAAAGGGTGGAAGTTTACTATGAGAGGATTTAGAAATTAGCTCATGGTTTACAAGTACCAACCACAAAAATTTTTTTGATTACTATGTTTAGGGCATGCTTGTAATCATACCTTAGAATTGCGATTATAAGGATGAAGCAATTAACACTACAATAACATAAGGAGACAACAATGTTGTGTGAAGAAGTAATGATTACTGTAAAAGTGAGGAGTGCATTTTCAATACCACATAATATTAAACAAGTAGCACCACAAAAAACATAAAGTAATACAAGGAAGACTAACAAGTATTGTACAAATTGTGGAATGAATAATCACAATGTGGAGACATGCAAAAAAAAAAAAAAGGAGACCACAGTGACAGCCATAGAGGCAACACAACTAAGTTAAAAACCACAGAAAACATCTTCATATGCATGTCACGTATGTGGTTTGAATGGACATAAAATGACAAATTGTTTGAAATTTACTAAAATGCAGAGGATGTTTCATGGGAAATATGTGACAATTGCAAAAGTTCAACCTATTGTTAAGATACAAACAATCACTACAGATGTGAATGTGGTGGATGTTAATGTTACAACAAGAAGTAAGGCAATTGAAGAACATGTGTTCAAGGATGGAGAGCCAAAAAAAACAAAAAGTGCTACAAACTAGGAGAATGAAGAACGATTGAAAAAGTTAATGGTGGAGACAATTCAACATATTCAAAAAACATAGACCCAAACAAAAGGGCCATCCACATCCATGGAAAGATGGAACACAACCTGGCTAGGTATGCCAAATGCTACTCATGTAGAAGCACAGAAATATCAGGAGGTAGTGATTTCACAAGAAAATTTGATTATAGTAAAAGAGATTTTCAAGATATTAGTAAGCAAATGTTGGAAACAAGTTATACTTTAAAATTGGGATAATTGCTTAACATAGCTCATGAATTAAAGATGTATCTTTGGTAGACGTTAAAACCAGAGAAAACTTAAAATCTAAGCAGAATAACCACATAAAAACAAGTAAGTTCTTCAATACTAAAGGTAAGGATAGTTGTTGTAGCAATAAATAATCATATGGCAGTTATCCAAATACAAATTGGGAAGAATATGATAGAGGATGTGTTGCTGGATGGAGGTTTTAAAGTGAATATCATCACAAAATAGTTGAGATTGAGGTTGGGGCTTCCAAAGCCTAAACCTGCACCACATAATTTAAGGATGGCAGATCAAACAACCACAAAACCAATGGGTTTGATTAGAAATTTGAAGATTTATGTTCACGACAAACTCTTCGAGCTAGAATTGGTTATTGTTACTAACATCAAAAACCCGGCCTCAGTTCGGATTGCAGCCTAGCGAATTGAAACGGCTAGTAATTAAAACTACGTTTACTGTACTTCAAAACAATGTGGGAGATTCCAATTATTCCATGTTGTTGGGAAGACCATGGTTGAGGGATGCTAAGGTGGCACATGATTGGGGGAATAACATTGTTACCATACAAGGGAATGGGATAATCAAAACAATTATTGTCACCAAGCGTTTGGGAGGTGAAGTAAGAAGACAAAAGGTGTTATCATGCTACGATTATGAAAAATGGTATCATAGATGAAGAAGAAGATATCATGTTTGCTATAGAACTAGAGTTGTTCTCAATAGGAACAATTAGTTTATTTGATACAATTTGGTCTATAGAAACCACATATGTGGAGATCATGGATACTAGTGATAAGACTATTAATTCAAAATTAAAATCAAGGTACAAATCACATAACAAAAAAAAACTAGCAATAGATATGAACTAAAAGTAGCTTTAGAGGATAAAGTGTATCCTAAAATGTATTATAGTCATCAATGAAGGAATGTTGCAATGGATGAAACTCCAGCAAAAGTAAAAGTACATGAATTATAAATATTTGGATGGACGTTAATTGAAGACCAACAATTGATGAAACTCAATTTGGGAACTAATGCAAAACCACAAATGGTGAAGATTAATGCACGACTGGAAACAAGTAGAATGTTGGAAGTGGAGCAATTGTTGAAGGAATTCAAAGATGTTTTTGGATGGACATACAAAAATCTGAAAAGGATTGCACTAGAGCTAGCACAACACAAAATTGAACTGGATACGACTATACCACTAGCACATCAAGCTAGGTACAAATTGAATCCAAACTATGCTACAATAATTAAACAAGATATTGATAAATTGTTAGCAATTGGATTCATCCAATCCATAGAGGAGGCTACATGGTTGTCACCCATAATGGTAGTACCCAAAAAAAATGGAAAACTTAAAATTTGTAAAGATTTTAAAAAACTAAATGTAGCCACAAAGAAGGATCCATACCATTACCTTTTACAGATGAAATTCTGAACACAATAGTAAGTTATGAAGCATATTCCTTCTTAGATGGGTATTCCGGGTACCATCAAATTTCTATAGCTCCAAAGGATAAATACAATACTACATTTATTACAAACTAGGGAGCTTTCATATGGGAAGTGATGCCATTTCGAGTTTAAAATGGACTTCTAACATATCAAATAGTTGTTACTAAAACATTCAAAGAATATTTGGACAATTTTATGAAGATATTTTTAGATGATTTTATATTGTATAATGACATGGATAGTCATTTGCAGAAGCTCAGATTATGCTTTCAAAAGTGCAAAGAATATGGCATTAGTTTGAATCAAGACAAATGTGCATTCATGGTATTTTCAGGAATGACCTTGGGTTTTATTGTTTCCAAAGAAAGGAAACTACTAGATCCAAAGAAAATACAAGCAATAATAAACATGCCACCACCTAAGAATCCATAGAAAATTCAAGTATTCAATGGTATAGCATAATTTTTTAGATGTTTCATCAAACTTTGCTGCTATTATGGCACCTACTACTAAATTGACCAAAAAAACAGAGAGTTTTTTCTAGACAAAGGAGTGTCAAAAGGCTTGGGAGTTGATCAAACAAAAGTATATTGAAACATTGATATTGATATCACCAAACTGGCAAGTGGAGTTTCATGTTCATACAAATGCATCATTATTAATGATAGGAGCTACGTTATTTAAAAATTTGATAGGAAGAATGATCAACCGGTGGTGTATGCTTTTAGACTTTTTAATAGAGTAGAATAAAATTATAGCAATACAAAAAAAGAGGTTTTAGCAATGGTTTTTGCTTTGCACAAGTTCATACATTATCTGCTAGGCAATAAGTTTGTTTTCTATGTAGACCATATGGCATTGGTTTATCTAGTCAACAAACCATAAGTTTTAGGGAAAGTAGCTAGGTGACTATTATTGTTTTTAGAATATGACTTCACAATAGTGTATAAGCCAAGTAGAACTCATGTAGTTGTAGATGTTTTGTCAATACTACCAAACACTACAAAACCCACAAGAGTGCTTGATCAAACCATAGATGCAAGTTTGTTTTACACATAGCCTAAATGGTCGAATGATGTAAAAGATTTTATGAGGGGAAAATTGAAAGAACATTATCTGTACAAAAAAATTAGAAATTTATTAGGAGAACAAAACCTTTCACACTTAAGAATGGTGAATTGTACAGAATGGGCCAAGACAACAAACTACAAAGATGTTTGACAACTATAGAAGCATAGATGGTGATGAAACCATTGCACAAAGGACCATTAGGAGGCCATTTTGCAACTAAAATCACATAGAGGAAAATATTGGATGTGAAACAAATACATTCTTGTAGCCATAGATTATGCTACCAAGTGGGTGGAAGTAAGAACATTGAGAACCGATATTGTAGATGTAACAACAAATTTTTTATATGAGTGCATATTAACCAGGTTTGGATGTCCTTTAATTATAGTCACATATTAGGGGGTTCATTTCATTAATGATGTTATCAAGCATCTGACAAAAAAATTTCTGTTGAAACATGTGAGCTCTACAACCTATTATCCTTAGGGGAATGAGCAGGCTAAGTCTATTAACAAAATGCTTGGGATTATGTTGACTAAGTTAGTTAATGAAAATAGAACAAATTGGGATGAACATTTGTCAACAATGTTATTTTCATATAGGATTGCATACAAAGTAGCAACAAAGGTACACACCATATCAATTAGTGTATGGATTGCATCCATTGATTCCCACATAATACATAGTGCCAATTGCTGGTGCTAGTCAAAGAAACAATATTTCGATGAGAGTTTTGACTAGCATAGTTTCAAGATTGGAAAAGTTGCAAGAGGCTAGGATGCAAGTTACACAAACTACTAGAAATTAGTAGTGGAATAGAACATTATGGCATTAGCAAAAGAATCTAAAGAAGTGGTTCAATTTTGGTGATTATATTATGTGGTTTCCAAAGAGAAATAAGTCACATCTAGGGAAGTTTACTAGGAAAATGGTTTGGACCATACATAATACAATATGTGTTACCAAATAATATCGTGTGATTGGTGATAATTGAAAAGTTTGAAACTAATCCTATGCTAGTCAATGTGAATAAGCTCAAGCCATACAAATACATGGAATCTAAAATTCAAAAACAAGAACAACAATGCTAGTATACTGGGAATAGAGTGGAGGTGGACTTCAAGAAGAGGATTCTGATACAGAGTGGAAGATGAAGACTATAACACAAAAACCATAGATGAAGGGCAATGAAGAAAAAAGGATGGAAAATCTTGAGGTCAAAACAATATTGATTCCAGAACTTCAGATGAAGGATAAATCATTGGATGATAACTATAGAAATGAGGAATTGGTGGTTCATATTAAGGTAGACTATGAAGTACAAAATGAAAAATTTGTGGTCCAGAAATTTAAAGTCAGTATATCAGTGGTATTGGCTGATTCAACAGATGTATTCACACAGTTAGCAAGAGGTATAGGGAGAATGACGTAGAATTAGTAAAGCTAACCTAGGAGGACTATGAATACAGAGCGATCAAAAGATGAAATCTGAGGCGTTCATTCATAATGATGAAATGACATGCCTCCACGTGGTTGTACAAAGGACACAAAAAATGATAGTGATGGGCCATCATAATTTCAAAAATAGGGTGTTAATTGAAAGATGATAGGTAACTTAAAAAACAAAAAAGACATGCGGGAAACTGATGGACGAAAACAAACAAGGTAACCATCGTAAGTCGTTTTCGTTTATTGCAAGAAGTCATGTGTTTTCTCAAAATTATAGTGTTCGAAGAAAAATGAATGCAAAGAGGGCAATAGAGAAATTGTAGAAAATAACAAAGGAAAAGGAAGCACAAATACTCAAACACAAACCAAAAAAAAGGTGAAAGGAAAAATGTTGAGAAAATGAAAAGAAGAAATGTTGAGAAGAAGGGAGAGGGTTGGAGTGTTGAATATTCAATCGTTGGCAATGTGATTGCTGCCACATTCATTGTCATCTTCATAGTGGGAGGAAGGGAAGTAATATCATGAAAAAATGTAATTTGCACATTCCATAATTCAAGACATCTATAGGTCAAGATCATCTATAGTAGAATTTTTGAAAAGACAAAGAAAAGGTTGGAGTTCAAGGGAGCAAGGAGGCTTAAGAGCAACACCAATGGATCTAGTATAGATCCAAGAGTTGGACGAAGAAGAAGGTGTGGAGCAGCGATCTATGGAAGGACATGTGGCAACATTGAAGAACGCAAAGGAAAAAGAAGTACATGAGGTGGGAGTGCAACCATCGAAAGAAGTGCAACCGAGTAGAATGGGGATCAACATGGTTGCACTATCAGTTGTAAATGCAAGGAGGAAAACAACACTACTAGAAAAGAGGTATTTGCATTCCGGATCTTAATAGATTCATGTGGATACATATGAAATAAAATTATGACAAGCATGTTGAGAGGTTAAAAAACTAGGAAAACATCAATGAATAAGAAGTATGGGCTAATAAGGTAGGGCTTATCAGAGGTTTTTAATGAAATGGGAAACACCAATTCCAAATATAATGCTGGAATTTCTTAACACTTTTGTAATAAGCACAAATATATATTTTGATTACAAAGACAAAGTGTATGTGATTAGTAAGTAGTTGATTGTAGATGTCTTTGTAGTATATGTAAAGGGGTATGTAGAAAACCCGAAAAGGCAAGTTAATAAGATTATAGCATTATAGGCCCTACAAGTTGTAGAATTGAACCCATGAATTCTACTAAAGATCAGTGGAATGCAAAGAGTTTGGGTTTGTCATACTTGATGAAATACCTTGCAATTATATTTGTGATCTATCATAGAGAGAAAGTGACTTACTTTAGCAATAAGAATGTCATGACACTTATAAGAACAGAGAAAAGGAAGAAGGTAGATTAGGTGCAAATTATGTTGAATAGTTTGTGCAACAAACTAGATCGATGGTACAAATATGTCAAGGACAATAAGAGGGACAAGAAGGACATGTGTCAATCAACCCTGATCCTAGCAAAGATTTTTAAGTGTATGTTGTTTCCACAAAAGAACAGTCCATAGAAACCACAAACTAGGGTCAAGAGAACCATAGAAGAGATGCAAGCAACATTGGAAAACAAAAGAAAAATTGCAACAAAATTTCCAGGGGGTGTTTTAAAAAGGAAGAGTAAAGTTGAATAAGGTGGAACCTCAAGAGTAGGGGCCAAAAAGGAACAGGAAAGCACATAGGCAAGGGCCCAAAAGATGATGAGAAGGAGAGTGGCACCATCTGCAATGCTAACATCAGTACATGTAGGGAGGCAGAATGCTTATGCATCACAGATACCAACTCCATAAGAGAGACATATGAGAGAGCAAAGGCAAAAGATCAAGAGGGAGAGTGATACCAAGTTTCCAAAGGTTGAAGAACAACCATAGATGGAAGGAGACATATATGAAAATTGGATGAACAACAATGGAAGTCCATAGAATTTATAGTAGCAAAAACAATAACAACAACAATAAACACAAAGAGGTCCACATGTTAGTGAACTACAAAAGGAGAGGATGGGAACAAAACTTCCTTTAAGAGTATTCAAACCACTAGAGCTACATGTACCAACTAGTAAACCAAGATCTACGAAAGGACAACCATTTGAATTTGGGTTGGGGAATAGAATAGTACAAGAGCTGGGATCTTTTGAAGAGGGATCCAAAAATGTCACAACATAAACAAGTACACTAAGATTTGTGGAAGAGGTAATTGCAAAGGTGATGTAAGCTAATAAAACAACTAAATTGTTTTAAACCATGGCTACTGTGAGTCTGAATATGGGGAATTTGAATTTGGAAGTGAGCAATCTGAATAATAGACTAGCCATAAAGGAGAAAGAGAAGACCTTGTTTTCAAAAGTCCTTTTTAAATGATTTTTTTTTGTTTGTCAAAAAATTTATGCCCAATGAGTACATAATTGAAATATTTGTTAAAGTTTTTATTTGTATGGAATTTATGGTTTTTTTAAAAATATTTTCAAAATCATTTCACCATGCAAACTAACAACAACATTTTTCAATATAGGTTTTGAGAGGTTTCATAAGTGGTTGAAACTTTAGTAGTAAAAAATTACACTTATGAAATCTCAAAATTTTAAACCATATCCATTGGGTCATTTATAAAAAAAATAATGACTCTTGTAAGTGTTGTATTTGTTTAAAATGAACCACTACATAATGCATACACCTTCGATTCCACATAATCTTGGATTGCACATAGAGATCAAATTTTCAATAAAAATCTTAAAACATAGTGGTATGCATTCTTAACCCAATGTAAACATGTGTAAATTATGAAAATATAATGACAAAAGTTAAACCCACCATAATGCCCATAGCTCTTGTAGAGCATCATTCACAATGAAATATCATGGTTTCCATACAAGTTTTTTTGTTACAAGTTTTGCTTGTAATGGAATCAACCATTCCACCAAATCTTCACAAATTTGCTAGTTGGTCATGACCTAAGCAACCAACACCCTAGTGTAATGAAGGTTGATAATGCCATCAATGTGAATATATTGTACTTCACATCATTGGTGCCAAATATGACATCCATAAAAATAACCTTATTATGACCTAATTAAAAGCATGATTTCAAATTGTGTACATGTCTACATCCTAATGGTGAAGGGGACTTGAATCCCATTCACCTCACTTGCATCTTGGAAATAAAAGACATCATCCAAATGAGCACATACCCACAATTGAATAGAAATTGTTGGGTTATTATGTAGCTGCCAATTACCTTTTTGTGATTTTAGTCCAAATATGCAATGTTTTGTAGCCTAATGAAATCATCCTTAATCAAAGGTTCCCAAGCATTGACTCGAGCTCACGAAATTGTCTTATGTTTGTCATGTATTTGCTTCACCATGTACCTTAACTCTAATTGGCTCCATATGTAATCCTTGAGCTTTTATGACATACACAGAACATACAAAGACATTTGTAAAGTGGATATAGCTTGCCGTATGCACCATGTGTGGGCTCTCCATTGGCTTGAATGTGTGTTCAATGGTAGAGGGTGATCTTCGCAACCTGAGGTTGTGTGTATAGTTGTTTGTTTGAAAAGTGGGCCAAATAACCACATTCTATGGACCTTGTGTGATTGAGTTCTCGATGATGGTCTTCTAGCCCATACCCACACTAATACCTACAAAACATAATCTAATTACATTAGTTTACATGATGACATGTGATATAACATTCAAAATGTCAAAAACCCAAATTATAGGTTGTATTATACCAAGTACGTCCAAGGTCATTTTTTATTGTTGATTTTTTCGCTTGGCCAAATTTTTGTTTTGTTATGATCAATTGGCGTTTGCATATCCCTTCATTCAACCTCCAAAAACTCTAAAATCTTTGCATGGGGAATATATGCAATTTCAATTTCCACCTTATTTTAGCCTCTAAGATGCTTAAACCCATTTCTCCACACCAATCCACATTGGAGAACCCTACTTGGTTTTGGACCTAAATGGATTGAGACAATGGAATTCGCCCCATGCTAGTAATCCCACAAGAAGTGACTCTACAAGAATAGACATACCCCATTTCATGTCAATATTATTATTTTAATCTTGGTATACTAACCCACAACCTCATCTTGCCACAATTACTAAACAACATTACATTTACATATCACTTAATTCATCATTAATTTATTGTATGTGTCCATGCACCAATTAGCATAATTGAATGCCTAAATAATCATTTACAATTGCAACTTATTTCAAAAAAATTACTCAAAATTAACCCCTAAACCTTATAAAAAAAGGATAAAGTATATAATTGTTTGGTATGGTATGCGTTGTATCCTTCATCCCCAAATAAAGATCCAACCTTCATTGCATCTTTAAAAGCCCGCCAAATTGAATAATGAATAAAAAACAATTATGAACCCATCCAACAAATGATTACACATGGGGGAAAAAAAAAAACATTGAAAATGAATGCTAAAATGGGTGAAAGCACATTAAGGTGGAGTACTTTCCGGCCTATGTGGAGTCCATACTAGTGTTAAAATAAAAGACCATTTTACATTTTAACAAAATAAATTATATTGCACAAGTCATATGGCCAGGCTAAACAATTTTTTTTTAATTTTAAAACTTTATCAATTGTAAATAATTATATTAAAATTTTACTTTTAAAAAAATGAGAAGTTGAATAATTGATTCAAATGAATAAAGGACTTTACAAAAAAAATCTACATTTCCTTGTATATATCAATTTATGGTTTTCAAAATCTTTCAAAATTGTCTTCCTTTGTATCAATGGCATCACATTACTTTCTATGTCAAAAAAATTATTCAAATATGCATTTTAATAAATATAGTGAGTCCATAATCATATGATATGGACAATGACGTTGGGTTTTTGGCGTTTCAAAAGTTCAATATGTTATGGTAACTCAAAATCTATTCATGAAATTCATACAATACGATCATTTTGCATCTAATATTAATTTTTTGAATCCTTTTCACATATTATTCATTTATATTTTGTTCCATGGCTCATGATTGATAATCCAACAAGTTGTGACAAGATTATGTACTCCACCTTAATGTGCTTTCATCCAAACCCTAATTCCTTACAACCAATTTTTAAAAAAATTTAATGGTTATAAACTTGTTTTAATTTGCATCAAACCTTTGACCCCAATTTTTTAACTGATTAATTGTGGTGAACTATATATATATTTCAAAACTTGAATGAAATGAGCATGAAGTTTTATTCATACTTCTCATGACAAAGGAGTTGGTTTCCCTCTCCTTCAAAATAGAGGAATGAATTGATCTTACTACATATATGTCCCTTAAAATGAAAGGAATTCCAAATCCCACCTAAAATTTATTGCTTTGTATTTAATTAACAATAAGGTAGGTTTGTGCCTTGCACATTTAATGTCATAAAAAGATTAGGGGCACCTTCCAAATATCCCTATGTGCATCAAATGAGAAAAATATAAATAAATTGATCTATGTAATATGCATTTATTGAATAAAAATGGAAGCAAACTTCTAAGAAATCATGTAAATAAATTAGTCTCCAAGGGCAATACCCAAATTTGACTATTGAATAGTTGATCTTCAAATTTGCCCATGTAGCACCCACATTAGGAAACTACAACTTTATTTTATTTTATTTGGAATATGCAATATTGGTAGGCTAATCATAACTATAATTTCATTTTCCAAACCCCATATGCAATACCTTCAAATAAATGAGGGTATACTTTAATGACAATACCTTTATATGGGTGGTGCATCAAATTTTAATTGTGGCCTTGCATATGATTATAACCAAAAAATCTAATTCAATTACAATACCTTCATATTTAGTTTACAAGTGGTGGATATTGTTTCCTAATGTTCAATGGTATTGCATGGCCCCAAAAAAATTGAAAGCCAATGTAGTGCCTTAATGGATGGAATAGATTTAAGGTTAGGGTTGGCATTTTTTTGATGTCCTAAAGGTATTGCTTAGTTCCAAAAAAACCTAAAGATTACACAATACCCTGTTGAGTTTAGGGTTAGTGTTAAGGTTGGTGGATGGTGTTCAAAATTGGTCCTAACAATATTGTTTGACCCCCAAAAAAACCAAATTTTTTGCTTTATTTTGCCTAAGAAAATGCAAAGCAAAAAAAACGATAATTTATATTACGACTTTTTCTGCTTTGCATTTGCCACTTTCTTATGCCTTCTCCAACTGTTCTTTTTCTTTGAGAGTATTTAGCTCTCATTTATTTACCATGTGAATTGAGCGGGCTTGTTTTTTAAAAAAAAGTCCCCCCCTCTTTCTCAATATCATCGTAGTTTTACCACTATTAACCAAATTAGTAAATTTATTCATATGCTAAATCTAATTTATAATTGTAGATAGTGGAAACCTTTGGGTAATAACGGAGTTGAATCGCTAACTCTCTCGGTGTAAACGAGGCACTCTACCAACTGAGCTAATTACCCTAATCTGTTGTAATATTTTAATGAATGTATTAAGTTTAAAGTTGGTGCATTGTGTTTCACATTATTTTAAGGGTATTACTTTGCCTTATGTAAATACCATAATTGTTGTATTAGGTTTAAGGTAAGGGTGCCCCCTTATGTTTCACACCCTTTTAAGTTTATGGAATATCCTAATTGGTTCATTAGGTTTAAGGATGAGGTCTACAAATTATGATTGGTGTTATGTCAAGGGTATCAAATAGATAAAATAACAATATAGAACTTATGCAATACCCACATGTGTATATCACAAATAATCTTGGAATGTTCATTATGAAATATGACAAAGGTATTGCGAAAAAATATTCCTTAAGGTTTAATTAGACTTGCACAAATGCTTGGATTGCACATGCAATACCTTCATCTACTAACAATACATTTAATCAATTTTTTTGTTCAATGCAAAATGCATAAACCACATATGGATCTTTGCAAATCCATATTCTTTATAAGCATATCTCCTTGCATACATTTTTTCCAATGCCAATGGATGTTTGTGGAACCTACATTAACCCAAAAAAATGTGGCATGCAAAATTCATGGATGCCACAAACCTCATGGTACAAAATGTGTATTAGTCCAAAAATAGGATGCCGAGCTAAAACTTGGCCAAATGACCATGGAAAATGATGTATGTTCACAAATCACCTCATACTCTAACCATTCACTCTTACTTTTGTTCTCAATCTTACTAAAACAATCATTGAATTATCCATTTGCATTCTGATAATGAGCTGTTGCATTCTATGCAAATTGAACATATTGTCATGTGTATAAATGTCAATTTGCCAAAAACAATTTCTTCGCATTTGCTATGAACACCTCCTTAGAGGTATTTTGAATCCTAAGGTAAATATACACACTTGTAAATCAATGAGTAAACTTACCAACACATGTTTCAAGCATAATGCAAATTTCAAGTGAAAAATGAATGTGAGATCACTTGTCAACCATGAACCATCTTCGTTTCATGATAATGAACAACTAGAATGATTTCCTTTTCACACTCCTTTTTGCTTGAAGATCTTGTCCAATTTCAACTATCCCACACGTCCTTAAGGCCCTTTGCGTAGGAAATCTTGTTAGCTTGAATTAAATTAGCAAGATCATTGTCTTTTTTTAGTTTGGCCACCACGTTGGAGTGCATGGACCCCACACCCCATGTGGAAATGCCCAAGAGAGTAAGCTAATCTTAGCAATGTAAGTTTCAACATTGATTTTATTCAAGTAATGCATCATTTTGAAATTGATCTCATTTGTGTCTAGCACATGCCTTTGGTCAAACAATTATCTTTTTTTTGGTATGTCAAAACCTGGAAAAATGATGGCTTAAAACCCATGCATTCATTGATGCATGGTCTTGTCAATGTGGCCCCTTTTGATGGGTAGATGGACACATGGGCTTCTTTGGCTTTATGGAAATATCATGCTCTCGACACAAATGTTTCACAAGAAAATATTTGGCCAACTAAGATGCACAACCTTGTAAATAAACCTATGCCCATATTTTCCCCAAGTCATGCCCTATTTGGTAACCCCATGTGATTGCACATTCACTATGAGAAATCATGTCCACAGAGACCACATTGCCTTGCAACTAAAGTTCGAAAACTATTCAAATGCAACTCCTATGTAACTACACATTATAAATATGGTGATTTAATGAATAAATTTCCATTTCAAAAAATAAACTAGTTGTTATGTAGTTGCATCGTAATTCTAATGTGTTTTGTATATGGTAATTTATATGCATTGTATTTTTGCATGTAGTTAATTACGTTTGACTTTTTGAAGAGTTGCATCATAGTTGTAATATGCAACTAAGTTAGGACTATTAAAAATGAGCTACACATTAAACAACTTTTCCACAGCTAATGTATAACTTTCATACATGCAATTATGCCACATGTCTGCATACCCGTCCATGAGATACAAGCTTTGCAATTGGTTTTCAATTATGAAGTTTATTTGTGCAGTTGGTTGGCCACTATGTGGTCATTTTGTAGCAACTAGTTGTTAATAATTTATTAATTAGTAATTAATATGTAATATAATTAATTATTTTAAAAATAAATCGAATAAGAAAATATTCATATGAATTCATTGGTCAAATTTAAATAATTATTTAAAATAAATCCACATAATAAATAAATAAATATCTATAATTGGATAATTAATCATCTAATAACTAATTAGCTATTTAAATTTGATTAATCATTTCAAATAATTTTGATAATAGATTTTGATAATTAATTATTTGAATTAATTAACTAACTTATTATCTAAATTATATTCATTAATTAAAATAATAAATCTAGATAATTAATATAAAATATTTAATTCAAATAATTAGATTTCAAATAATTATGTTAGATGGTTAATTATAAAATTCAGATTAATTAAAAATTAAAATCAAACTAAAAGCATGTGGGGAAATATTTATTTTAGTTAATGTAACTCAATTGTAATTAGAGTGCAACTAAAAAATTTAACCCATATGTTTTGTTTTCAAAATCTCATCTCACAAACTACATAAAGGAAGCATTTTCTTTTGCATTTTCACATTAAAATACATGTGCCATGTTGTGATGAAGTCGTAAAAGCTTAATTCTAAAGGCAAAATACAAAACAAAATTAAAAATTGTATGTGGTTAATTTTAAATTCACCTACCTTTCTACTTACTTGCCTACTTTAAAAAGTAGGTCCTATTTTTCTACCTACTTAGATAGGTTGGTAATTAAGTAGGTGAGTTGGTATGTAAGATCTACCAACTTACCTACCTAGGTACTTATATATATTTTTTGTTTTGAAAATTCAATTAATATGCCATGTGGTAAAAAATTTATTGTGCCACATGTCATAATCTAAGACCATCTAAAATGGATGATCATAATGGACAATGGATATCAATATATATATTTTAAATCACCTTTAAATCCTCATAATGTCATGTGTTAAAATTTGATGAATGGATGAAAAATGACATCAACATGACATATTGGTTGCAGTCATAGGGGAATTGCATAGTAGTTGAAAATGAGTTGTTGCAACTGAATTACAATGAATTACATTAGAGTGAGATCGTATATACGGTGAATTGCATTTCTTGTGCCTCATGCAACTTGTTTGATAGCACTCATGGGTGTAAAAATATAATGAGTTGCAAATGGTCATTAAAATTCAAAAATTGAGTTGCAAGCCCAATTACAAAACACCCCCTTTTTTTATAGTGATTCGTTCGTAAACCAACAAAATAAAGAAGACTAAAGGAGGGAGAGATTCGAAATGTTTAAATACATTACAAAAAACAAGGGTATTACATTTGAAAATGAAAGTTAAGGCTTAAGCCATGAAGGTATTGTAGGTACATTAATGACTACTTTTGAATTTATTGTTTAAAAAGATGAAGGTATTGCATCAATGACTATAAATAAGTTTATTACAAAGGTAATGTGAATATTGCATGCACACCATTGACCATTAATAAGGTTAAACCTTTGGCCATTTGGGGTATTACCATAAAAAAAAAATTGGCCAAAAAAAACCCCACCCATTATTCTAATGTGAGAAAGTGGGCAAGGAAAATATTAACATAAGTATAAAACTAATGTTGAACTATGGGAGGAATGAAGACTACAAATGATTGTTCAAATTACTCTTTTATTGTAAGAACAATTGATCGTTAATGATCATTTGCAACAACATCTGATTGCACTTGTTCATTTGCATCATCATGTTGATTTGCCATGCTTGGAGCTTACATTTATTCATTTGCATTAGTATGTTCATTTGTCACGCATGGAACTTGCATTTGTTCATTTGTTGCATATGTTCAAGGCAGCACTAGTGCATACAAAATGCCATTAGTAGTTACTTTTTATTGTCATTGCTTGAACTTTTTGCGAGTTTACATGTTACAAAAATTAGAGTAAAAACACCAAGATCATAACAAGAGAAGTTAAAAGAAAACAACATGATCAAAATAAAAACACAAGAAGGAGAACACCAAGATTAAAGCAAAATAAACAAGAAGAGAACATCAAGTTCAAAGCAAAAACACTAGGAGGAGAGCACCAAGATCAAACCAAGAGAAACATGAGGAGAGCACCAAGAGGAAGACAATACAATCAAAACAAAAGAAGTAGGAGGAGGGCATCGAAATCAAAGCAAGAGCACCAAGAGGAGAACACTAGGATTAGAGCAAGATAAACATGATCAAAGCACCAAGATCAAACCAAGAGAAGCAAGAAGAGAACAATAGGATTGTAGCACCAGGAAGAGTGAAAGCACTAGGAAAAAAAATTAGGATTAGACTGAAAGCATTAGGATGAAAACACTAGGTCTAGAACTAGAGCACCAAGATTGGAACAAAAACACCAAGAAGAAAACATTAGGATCAAAGTGAAAACACTATGAGGAAAGCACCAAGATCAAAGCTAAAACATTAAGAGGAAAACACTAGGATCAAAACAAGAACATTAGGAGGATAACACCATGATCATGACAAGAGCACCAAGAGGATACCAAGAAAAGTAGGAGGAAAACACCATGATCAAAGCAAGAACACTATGAAAGCATTAGGATTAAAGCGAGAACACTAGGATTAGAGCAAGAACACCAAGATTAGAAGCCTATTTGATTGAGGCAAGCAAAAGTGTTGTGATGCTAAAAATGAAAAGGCAACAATGGCAACCATAACCACAATGGAATATGGGAACGTTGTGATGTCGATGTTGAAAAGGTGGTAATGACAACGACGACTACCATGACAAGCAAAAGTTATGATGTCAAGGTTGAGAAGACAATGGCAACCATAGAACGGGAATGTTGCGATGGTGAAGCCAAAGGATCATGAGGGGAGGTCAATAGGAGAAAAGGATTAGGGTTTAGGGTTTTTGAAAAAAAGGTCTATAGGAAAAATGGTTAGGTAGGTGGGAAAGGGGTTGATAGGTAGAGATGGGTAGGTAGGTTCAGGGGGCAAGGGGGTTGGTGGGTAGTTAGGGGGTGGTGGGTAGGATGGAAGGTTGATCATTGTGGTCAAGGAGGTTGGGGAATTTTTTTTAAATGCTAAACTACCCCAAGGGACAAGGACCTTAAGGTTGGATTTCATCCCATCCAAAAAATTCCAAAATGGGATTTTTTGGATGGTGCACTAGTGGGTGTTATGTCACTTGGGCCTTGACAAAAGAACATACAACTTATATCATGTTCAAATTGCCTACACTATGATTTAGTGCTTATTGGATTGCATGCCATGTTGTTTCTAGGTGGATCATCCAAGTATAATTTTAATCACATGGTTGCAACATGGATTTTGTGTAATTGGTTAGTTATTTGAATGACTGGTGTGTGTACTTTAACAAACCCCAAGTCACCAATACTTGCTAATAATTCTTTCACATATTATAATGTCACGTAAATAAACAGAAATTCGGTTCAAATAACTTTGAAATGTTGTAATCAACCAAATCCTCTTGACGGGTTAGTCCCCTTGTCCTTTCTCATACTTTTGTGTTGTGAAGGGTGGGGTGCGCTTCATTATGAAAGTAAAAACTCTATCATCACACACTCATGGGTGAAATGAACATTCAATGAATTTGAAAGATGGCTTGTCAACAAACACTACCCAAGTGGGAACCATTCAATGGCACCCTATAATCAAACGACCAATTCTTAAAACTTGTGGTTGGGGTTTTAAAACCTTTCATTATGAAATATCATTTTTTAGTTGGTAATGGCGTTTCCACCATCTTTTTGACCATAAATGAGGTTTATAAAAAAAAAGTTAATTAAATTAAATTGAGATAAAGTTCACATCTTTTAGTAATAGGAAGGATATTGTTTGTGTATATGAAGTTTGACATATCTAATTATAAGATGCATTTCAATTGCACAAAAAAAATACCTTTGTGTTCATAAGATGCTAGATTAGTTTTTTTGGTCGCCCCCTATTTTGAGAGATTTTATCATGGTTGTTTCTAAGGTGAACTGACACAATTCACACTAGTTATTTCACCTTTTTCGATGAGACCTCTTAATGGCTTTATTAAGTCCAATAAATGTTAGATTTGGACCTAGAAACCTTGATTTAATAAAATAACTTCCCTTCCAATTTTAGTTTTTAAAAAGAATTTAGAAGTTACACTCATAGGATTTTTAAAAAAAATAATTATGTTTAATTGGATTTATAGTCATATTGGATTGAATAACTATGTTCACTAAAGTCATGTTGCAAAGCTCGTTTAAGCAACTCAACATGACATGATGTCAAGTTGTGTCCAAAACAACTATGTGTGGATTTACATTTAAAATAAAAGTATGTAATCATTTATGACACATGTAATCATGTTACAATCATTTATGACATATGTAATCATGTTGTAGTCATTTAAGACCAAGTTTGGAATCTCAATAGAAGGAATTGAACACTCATTTCCACAACCACAAACCAATTCCATAACCATCCAACCAATACTTCAACTTGTAATATACTATGTCATCACATAAATATAATAATATACATTTCAAATCTTATGCATTATCATATTATTATTTAATTATGTAAGTTCATAATGAAATTAATTTCACATTTCAATTACAGGATAAAAATTTATTTGAATAAATATTTTTGATTCAGTATTCAAATTGAATGTTTTAAAGTCTTGATTTCAATTATAAATTATTTATAAATTATAATTTTTGATTAAATTTAATATTCAATATTTAATTTGGTTCATACATTTGGATATTTACTAATTATTAAGTTAAATTGATTTAATGTTTTTTGGCCCATAAATAGAAATAAGATTTTGAATTAAATTTAATCCATATTTTAATTCCATGCTTCTATAAAATTTCAAAAGTTTCAGATGTAAATTTAATCAATTTAGAATATTTATTTCATGAATTTCATTGTAAAATTTTTAATTGTAAACATACACATAAATATCACATGATTTAATCTTTAGAAATAAATTTAATTATCATTGATTAAAACTTAATTCATGTATGCATGCCATTTCTAAAAATAACAAATTAGAATATAACATTTTTATAAATCCCTAAAAAATTATTACATTTGAACTTCATATACACATGTGTTTTCATGTAATGCATACATGACTATTGCCAACACAAAATGACCTATGTTATTGACTACAATTATGTTAATTTGATTACATATATACACCATATGGCAAAATCACACATGTAAATGTAAAGTGATGAACATTAATTTTCCACATCATATTGTAAATAATATTATAATTTTTGTTTTTAATAGGTGGTTGCATAAGTCACCAAATCCTTTTAATATCATATCATAATGTCATATGTTACATCATGTCATAGTTATTGTTGTTGGTTAGTCATTTTAACAACTTTACATCTTTAGCTTGAGTGTATATAAAATTAAATACATGCTCACATTATGCTGAATATTCATTTCATTAATCCATTAGTTGTAATAATCACTAGATTGCAACTACACATATTGTCACATAAGTTAAATGATTGTAAATATGGTTCATAGTTGTTCTTTTAATTGTTGAGGACCACTAGTTGTTTAAGAAGTGATTGCATAGGACATGAATTCTTTTAGTGGGTGCAAGTTTGAGCTTGGTTCTTCTCATTTTAGAACCTTGTAATTATGATTTTAACACATTTTTTCAAATTCAAGATCTTCTAGACCCAATTCAAAACTAAGTTAATTCCATGTAAACATTACACACACCCCTATGCTAGATATTGTATAAATAATTTTTTATATCAAATTAAAATTGAATTTTATATAAGTATGTGTTCAACAACTAATAAAAATCATATTTAATTTTGAAAGTGAGCCCACATGTTAACTTTCCAGAAAATAAATCAACTTGTTTTTTCACAATTCCACTTTGAATCTAGATTTAACAACATACTAGTTCCAACAAAGATGTGAGTTCAAGTTCAGATCACAAAAATGTGATGTTAAACCTTCAATATTAACATTGGAACAAGATGCCTTCACCAAACTTGTTTTTGTTTTTTAAACAATTGGAAAACATCCATTGTAAAAGGGCAAAGTACAACACAAAACTGGCTAGGCCATCACCCCCAACAAACCACATACACCAAGCCTACCACATAATGTAGCCAACATGTGTTGGTTGGTAATACCATCGCATTTTTGGTCCATCACGAACACAAATGGCGTGGTGTGGACACCACACCTTGTCAAATGCTTCTAGGATCTTTTTTGCATCTTTTACTTGTTTTTTTATTTTCAAAAGATACTGTTGCCACTCCAGCTTCCACAGTTCCTTCCTAATCTTGGAGTCACACCACACATCACTATTATTGAAGTCTGCGTCGTTTCTTTCTACCCAAATGAACCAGAGGGTAACCCCACAAAATAATGACAACAACTGACTAAATTTTCTTAGACTTTTGGGTAGCCTTAAGTTACTAAACAAACATTGTTCTAAGCACTAGGTTTTCCTCCTATTAGGGTTGTGAGAGGTACCTTTTAGGTCATAAAGAAAAGATAAAGCAAGCTCCCATGCTCCAAGGGCCCCCAAGGCAATTCCACAATCTATGGGCGATTGATTTAGGGTCAAATGCTCACATGAGGGGCACTCCAACTGTGCATAATGGTTTACTTTCCAGTGCACCAATCATTGATTGCAAGCACCTGGTGCCAGAAGGACCAAATAAATCCGGCGTTTTTTTGAGTTCACCTCTATTGCCACACTTCCTTCAAGTCGAACTGAAAGTTAATTGGGATTACATCTTTCCATTTTTCAAGTACATTTGTTTTAAGTTTGTTTTTTTGGTTAAGCGTGTTCCTTCCTAGCTTGGCATTATACCCCATCAACTCTTCCTTCTCGTTCAATTTCCTTAGTCTTGCGTCAAAGGTTAAGTTTTCAAATGTCCCATAGACCAACTTGTAGGTAGATCCTTTGGGGCCTGGTTTCATGAACCTTCACTGTCTTCACTGTGCCTTTTACTAAACTTCGTGTGCCCATAGGTTGAAGCAACCTTTATTTGTGACTGATAGAATATGTTGGAACCTCTTGAGGTACCACCAATGCAATCTACCCAATGGGACCCAGCCTAGGTTGGAATATATTATTGACTTGCAAAAAATCACTATTGAATCATCTGCTTGGTCATTATATTCCCCAAACCGTTCCCAAGAGCTTGTTTTTTGAGTTGGTTCTTTCAGCTCCCTTATTTAGTTATTCAACAAGTTGTCAATGATTTTTTTCCATAAACCTTATTCACCCAATTTTAGTTGAAAGCTATGTTGCAGGGTTCCCCACAAACAGAAGTTGTTGCCTTCTTTGTCCATGGCTCCCTATACTATGCATCCCTACTCTATGGGATCTCTGTGGGCCCTCTAAATTGAAATTCCAACTTCACCCCCTCTAAAAGAAGTGCCCCACTAGAGGTTAACATTTTTATTTGAGTTAGTAATACGAGGTGGGATGAACTAGATTTTGGTGACCATTTTGTTCCATTATTTCATAATCTGTTCCCAAACTTTTGAGCTTGGGATGGAGGTCTGTCCTTGAACCATCATCCAGTTCAAATATGGTGACCATTTCATGTGTCTTGATGGACTATAATGTGCTAGCTTGTGTTGTATAATGTTCTTTGGTTCGACTCCCTTGGTTTTAATCCTGTCAGTACCCATTTACATAATAGAGCCGATAGGGCTTCCTTAGGGTCAATTAGAATTAGGCCTCCAACCCCTTTTGGAGCACAACAATTTAACTAATTAACCCTTGTTTTGGTATGGTGTTTTCCACTTGCCCATACAAAATTACAAAGTATGGACTTACACCTTTTGACCCCTTCGGAACCACCCCATAAGCTAATGAAAAACCACAATGTAGGTGCCAGAATTGAACAGACAATTACCTCCCTTCCAATTAGCAGCAGTTGCATGGTACTTAGAACTTAAGCTTCTTTTTTATTTTGTCCAATAGGAATTCATCAATATCCTTAACCTCTAGGTTAAAATTGAATGGAACACTAAGAAGTTTGGATACCTCCCTTTCATTGGCCCATTTTCATCTAAATGTTTTTGTCTATGTCATTAAGCATGAAAAAAGGAGTCACAAAATGTGTGGATAGTCCTTAAAAATTATTTTTTGAAAATTTGAAAAATCACCATTGAAACACTATATATAAAAAAGTTTGTTTAATTTTTGAATAAGTTGTTATATTTTCAAAGTTGCACCTATAAAATTTTCATGAAAATTCACCATGTTTTAAAAGTTCTTTTATATGTTTAAAGCACTAAAAAAAAACATGTGGACATGTGAATTTTTAGTTCAAGAAGTTCCTTTTCCTTATAAAATGTTCATAAAATCATTTCAATATTTTTGGAACTTTACTATCTTCCACAAGAAGGGATCCAAGTGTTCAAAACATTCAAAAAATTTAAAATATATATCTTTTTAGATGATGATATTCAAACATCCTTAAGCATTATTATAGTCTTGAATATGTAACCATGGTTTAAAATAAAATTATAAATTTAACTATAATGTAAGGCTTGTTGCAAAAGAATTTGAATTTTTATTATGTTATATATCATGTTTGATCTCAAATTTGATATTAAGTTTGAGAAATTATGTGAAAAATGCATTATAAACCAATTGAAAACTTTCACATGGAAAATATAATCCTTGGACAGGACTTTAACCTTGGCACGACTAAATCCCTTTTGCATGCTTTCACCCATCAAGGTTTTATTGTTTTTTTCTTATTGTTCTAATATGCTATGGATTTTTCCCAATTTATTTCAAGGTTGCCCACACACATTTTTTTTGGGAATAAACTAAATACATTATGTAACATTGTTTTTTCACCTTTGATAATGATTGAAGTATCGTCAACATACTAAGATATGGTTTGTTGTTTGCTCCCACCTAACAAGATGATGCCTTTGATTTCACCCCTCCTTTTTGCTCCCTTAACCATGAAATTAAGAACTTTGTCTATTAAAATGAAAAGGTAAGGGGCCAAAGGACACCCTTGCTTTACCCCTCTTTCAATCCTAAATATGTCTTAGTAACATCACTGTTAAGGCAAATTGCTTCTTCCGCATCCTTGAACAAAATTCTCACCATAATAATAATTCTTTTTACCATTCCCAATCACTTAAAAGTTAAGAAAAAACAATCCTAGCTTACTCTGTCGTAGGTTTTTGAGAAATCAAATTTTAAGTATACTAGTGGTTGATTTGAGCACTTAGCACAATCGCATGTTTCATGTGCCAACATGACATTGTCAAAAACGTAATGAGAATTGAGAAAAGTAGTCTAATTGACATCAATTATTTATGTGAGAATTTGTTGAAGTCTAAAATGTAGCGTCTTTGTATATATCTAAAATGGCACATTGAAGAAAGAAATTGGGCGCCAATTTTGGAGATTATCTTCATTTCCCAATTTGTACAAAAACATGATTGGGTTTTTGTTCATTTTTTTACGAAATAAACCTTCTTTGATAGCTAAACATATCAAACTAAAGATTTTGTGCTTATTAAACCCCCAAAAAAATGTAAAACTCAATCACCACACCATTGAGGCCAGGGGCTTTTCCTTTGGTCATCGATTCTGCAACTACACAAAATTCATTGTTAGTTGTTAGTTTGCAGGCCAATTTGACATTCATGGCTTCGAAAAAAAATTTAGGTAGAGAATTTATATATCATTGCCTTGAGTTCTTCCTCCTCTTGTGTAGAAACCTTTTTCTTATGAATTATTGCCCAGATTAGTGGGAAAAAAAAACAATTATATGTTTTTACTAACTTTAACAAAATGTCATTTTGTAATTAAAAGTTTTGATTTGTGGATGTCAAAAGTAGGAGATGATATTTTTGCATTGGTGATCAATTTTTTAGGAGTTAATTAGTAGCCAAAGCACATTACCCTTGGCACTTTTGAGCCAATAAATATTAGTGGACAAACCTTGGCCAAAAACTTGACAAAATTGTTGGACAATTATGCATTGAGGAGAAAAATTAATGCTTATGTCAAGGATTAGGGATTTAATTTGAACACTATGATTACAACCCTAAAATCAATTGTAAGTTATGATGTGTTGGGTTTGGAAGAAAGTTTTTAGGGCATTTGTTTTGGTCATGCATTTTAAAGGTTGTCAATATGCTACAACATAAATAAAAAGTTTGTAAAAACTTACGATATGTGTCAATCAAAATTGCTCAAAAAGATGTGCAAAAATCATAACTTGGCCAAAGAATTTGGAATGGTAGGCAAGAATGGGAAAAGGCATGTGTCAATTCAAGTTTTCCCCCAAGGAAATTGAATATTCCAATGAAGACAAGGCAATTTTTTAATTTTTCTAGACTTTTTTGTGTTCACTTTATTTTTTCAATTCTTATTTTACATGGTTGAACATTTTTTTAACTTTTTTTTTCAAATTCTATTATGCATTTAACAATTTATTTTACTTTTGTAGATTTGCCAATAACATTATCTTTTTTCAAAAAACTTTGTGGTTTAAAGAAACATTTATATTATGTTACAACAAGTAGAATTCTGTGAAAATGAATGTAAGAGTACCACCTCCTTTGACATGGCACATTTGTTGGATTATTGTTGATTTTCTTGGCCTTGTTGTGTTTGCTTGTATTTTGAACTAGTATAAGGGTCATTGGTTGTTAAGTGATACACCAAATTCTACCATATCCATGAGTCTAAAATTTAGGGATGAATTTGATTACGCAACTTTTGACAACTTAATGGAAGAAGATGGAAATGTTGTTTATGAGTTATCATGTTTGGCCTCCAACATACAAAAAAAGTTATTCATGTTTTGGATTGTTTTATTTTTTTCTTAAAAAAATGAAAAAAGAAAGGCCCATAATATGCTTTCTTTAATGTTAGACCCCAAGTTTAAAACTTTTCGTCTTTTGTTCTCACTTATTGGTTGTGAATGAAGTAAAATAATTGTTGAATGATATGAGAAAAAATCTTTGTTTCCTATGTTTTTTTAATGTTATTATCATTTGCATTCATTGGTTGAATCTAGAAGGGGTGTTGTTGATCAAAGGGTTGAAGAGGATAGGAATTTCGATATTTTTGAGATGATAGCCAACATAAGTGAGCCAACAACAAAATTGGTCAATAGAGAGCTTTTGATTTTCAGGCATTATCAAGTAGATGGTAAAAACGTCAAGTGTTTGCAAGGGTGGGAAATACATGAAAACATGTTTCCTACAATTTGTTTTTGTGCTAAACAAATCTTAGGCATAGTTGGATCCCAAATTGAGATAGAAAGAATATTTTCATTAACTAAAATCCTCTAGTTTTTAAAGAAATGTCATTTACAATCAAATTTTTTTGACAAATTGATCTTTGTCACAAAAATTGGCACAATTATCCTAGATTAGGTTGTAAATCCTTTTCTAACTTGGTAGATTTGATTGAGACTAATATTAATTTAGAAAAAGAGTTTGAGGAGTTTGAAGGAGCTTTTGAAAGGGATGAAGTTATGGAGTTATAAATTTTGAATAAAAATTTTAACAAGTTTCCATACATTTTCAATGATTTTAAAGTTTTAAAATATTTTAATTAATAAAGAAAATTAATATATTAGTAAATTAAATTTTAATTTGTGAAAAATGTAATAACCAGCTGATGAAAACCGAATTTGAAAATTGATTGTCATCATATATGCAAGAACCACCCTATTTGAGAATTGGGTGAATTTGGAAAAAATTTAAATCCTAATAACCTGATCAGTTTTCATCAGCTCAAAAAATATATATATTAGAGAACTGATCAGGTTCTCATAACATGATGTAAGAACTGGAATCAGCCCATTCTCACAAAAAAGTGAGAACCACCCAACACTGGAAGAGTGAATATGGAGCAAATTAGGTTTGCAAAATTACTTGCTTTAGCCGCGGCTGGCAAGTTCTAGACCATTTTCACTTGTCTGATGGAGTGGGTCCCGTGGCACATCATCTATGAGCAGTTAGTTCCTTGTCGTATATGGGAGATAAAAACAAGTGCTGTCGTGTTCCCAGTTTTGAAGAGAACCTTGGGTTGAATGTGTTGTAAAAACGTTTGTGCATAATGTGAAGACTCATCCTGGACTTTGGGCTTCTTCAATATTGTCCATATCTATTATCCGAATATTCACAAGAGAACTCCAGGGTTGAAAGAAAGATTAGTCTTATCACCACCAATCAAATGACATGTGGCAGAATTGAACTTGAAGTGAAAGACTCCCCCAAAAGTATGGAAAAGTTTTTGTGGGGAGGGGGAAGGTAAGTTAGTGAATAGGTTACATGTGCAAGACATGCCAGGAGAAGAAAACAACACAAAGTGTGCATCATGCTCCCTAGTTTCAGGGATGATGATACAATCTGACTTCATACGAAATCTCATTCCCAAAAGCTTAGGAAAATGGCCAGAACCCTTGGAGAGAGGGGGAAAAGCAGCCCCATGAAAGCAGGCAGGGGGGCAGAACCCTTGGAAGTTGGTTAGAGGGGTGGGTGTGTTGATTTTCCTCCCTTTGATTACAAGCAATTTGTGGCTTGAGGGATTAAAGTGCATTTCCATAATAGGTCACCTACTATTTCAAAGTTACCTCAAAAAAGTTATCCACCCAAACTTTAAGGGCTCTAGTGTGGGTCTTCAGACCCCTACCTATTCTGCTGGGTGACCCCATTATTACGATGGATTGCCCACTCTCCCCAGTCCCCACCCCGAGAACATAAAGATCTCCAATATTGACAACTGTTATCAAAAGGCCTTTTCATAGTAAGCTCCCACCTTTCAACTACCAGGTGAAGAACATTATGGAGACTGAAAAGTTTCGCCATGAAAACCCCTTTCATTCCCTTCATTTTCAATGCTAAGTTGAGGTTCAAATAGTGAATGGACTCTTAGTGAATTTCACCCTTATTACTTCATTATTGTTTCACAAATTGAGCTTGTAAATTTATGGCCTTGGATAAAGTTAAGTAAAATGTGAAAACCTAAGATAAATTTTCTAGTGTATTTTGGAGGTAACCTTACAGAATGGAACTTTTCATCCACTTTTCACCCATGCTCTTTTTGTTCATTTTTTCTCATGATACCCACCAGGTATGTGTATCAAAGGGGGAAAATGAAAAACATTTTCATAGGTTTTTACTCTGGGTAATGCCCAATGAGTGGGGCACTCCTGAAGTAAGCGGCCCTTTGCCTTGGGCAGGCAATTACTTTGTGAACTCCTAACTGCTTGGCAAATTACCCTACACTTAGTCTGTGACTTGCCTGTCCGGTGTTGCTTAGAAGTGTAGAAAAGAAACTGAGAGTGCAATGAAAAGGTAGAAGAGAGAAGTAGTGTCAATTGCTTGTGAATAAAAAATTGGGTCCACTCAGGAGTTTTTTTATAGGGTTTCATCTTTCCCTACATTGAACAAACAGCAAAAGAGGTGAGGCCATTTATTGGTGATTTTACAAATCTGTATGACCCCACAAAAAAAACTCTCTTTATGTAAGAGAGAGGAGGAGGGGGAGGAGTGAAGTCATATGGAAGCCACTGAATGTGGACTAGAATGTGGACTACATAACTGACCACAAGAACAAGTAGAGTCACTGAATATGGATGGTACTTATGGATGTGAAGAGAGCTTTATTCCATCTGTCCTGCAAAGTTACTTTTGAAGCCTTTGGTGACAATCCTAATAGTGTGTAGAGATGGTGTCCGTCCATGGTTTCAGAAGGAAGGGAAGCTTTTTCATCAACAGTGTGAAAACCCAATATTGCTGATTATGGATATTCATATATCCAGCCCACATTTGGCTCATGAGTCTATTCCCCCCAGCCACCCACCCTTCATTTTGAGAGCGAGAGAGAACCCCAAGGAGGGGAATGGCAGGGGAAGCTACAAGCAAAACCCATGAAATACCTACATTGGTGAAAGGAGGCACCAATTAATAGGTATTAATATGTTGCTGTGGATACTGGCAGAGGATGGTGTCATCATGGCTTTGGGTTGCAGGTGATAATGTTAAAAGGTTTTGTTCTTGAAGTGTTGATAAGTCAAATGGATCTAATAAATAATTATTTATTGAAGGGATCTAATATTAAACGACTTCCACCAAAGCAAACCCTCTTACACTCTCCAGTTTCAAAAAACCCTAAGAAAAAAAAGAAAAGAAAAAAGCTTTGTACAATTGAAAACTGGAACCACATGTCTGGAGACTATACTGACATAGGTTAAATAATTTTTATGACATATTTGAGCACCCCTTCTTCTTCCCCTTCTCATAGTTGTCAACAGGAAGATTCAATAAAAAAAATTCACTTTGTACATAACAATGTTTGGGATTGAAACATGAGTTTAAAGTGAAAGGAGAGCACAAAGGCAGATTACTTTACAAATAATATCTCTATTAATATAAATGTGTTTGCAATAAGTAGAGTTGTGATTCCAATGTCATAGTTTGAGGTTTTTTCATTACCCATATCACTTGTGACCTTTGAGCATCATTTTTCACTCTGGTTTGATGGAACGAGCAAAAAGAAGACACATTATGTACAACAAACCTAAGAGGCACATCAGATGTCCCCCTGGCCCCACTTCCTCCACACCCCAAGTTGTGTTTTCCTGCGGGAGTCAGAACAACTTCAGGCTGCTTAATTTTGCGGTTTCAGTTCTATCCTCACACATAAGTGTCAGATAATGAGATTGAGTATTGTCAGTATAAGCTGGCTGCAGTCAAGGTACACTGCAATGGGAAGTATGTAGGAGGCTGTGACATCATATGCATCAGCAGCAATAATCTTGTGTAGGAAGAAAATCTTTTCTTTTTGGGGGCGGGGGGGGTGGGGGCGGGCTTGGTGTGTGTGTCTGATTTACAACCTCCTTCGATTTCCAATGCTGAAAATTGGGTGTTGGGCAGGTAAGTCATTTATCCAGATATACTCGTGTGTAAATATCAGACTAGAAATGTTTACCTTTTCCCTGAGCAAATCTGAGGTTTGCCTTAACAACATGGGCTCTGGTAAGTGTTTGGAGGTGGGTAATAGGAGGGTATTGCCAAAAAATTTATCATAAAGTGATTATTTCGTGATTAATTTCTCTTTTTTACTCTTTTAAAATGAAATGAGAATTTCCCAGTGCATCCTTCCTCTTCTAATTTCATTTTTCCTCATTACATTGTTGTGAGTGAGCTTGAGGTTGTTGCTTTGAACATTTTGTCAATTCTCTTTAGCAAAGCAATGATTGGGATGATAGTGAGTGAGAGGACTAGTGAGAAAATAGTCCTGAAAGAGTCCCTCTCACTAGTCCTCTCACTCACTATGAGAAAATAATATTCACTCTTTAAGGTACATAGGTCTGATTTGTTGTTATGGGTCAACTATCTCTTGCACCCATTCCTGTCCGCTAATATGTATTATGTTCTTGAAACATAGCTAAGAAACTAAGTGTTGTCTCTCATATGTTAGACTTCCTCCAAGTCCCAATATTTATGTGTCTTTTTAGGGCTTAGAAATTATTTCCATCTCCTTGTTTTGAGAATTGTTGGTGTGTTTGATAATTTGTTTGTTTTATCCTTTAAAAGGTCCAACCGCCACTGAAATGAATGTCAGGATAATTCTGTACAGAAAGTTTGTGCATACACTTGTTGTGTGGGTAGTATCCCTACAAGTTGAAAAATAAACTCTTTGCATTACATTGAGCTGGGTGGGGCCATTGGGGTAGAGTGATCCAGCACCACTTTAGCACGCCCTGCAGGATGGATGCTGTGTGGACAGGAAACACTTTTTCATTGTATTTTTGTCCTATATCTAACCATGATGGTTAACATTGTAGTAGCCATCCACATGCATCTACCAACCTAGTAGCCGGGAAATGCCTCTTACCTGCCAACATAGTAACCACTTACATTCCCTACCAACTGATTACCTATGATTTTTACTCACTATTTATGTGAGAGAAAAAATAAGAGGATTTTACAAGATACATAATTACCAATGTGAAAAGAATAAATAGTTTTTCCTTTAAAAAAATTTCTGGAAATTTGCTTGGTTGTGGCTCATCAACAAGGGAGTGATAACTTGTAACCAGAGTTTCTAATTGATTTCTACTGAATGGTGCACTGGTCGATGCTGTAGGAGCGCGTCATGGGATTCGGGAATAAAAAGCCAATTAGGCAAAGGGACAAAGGATTGAGGTGGCATGTGATGAGGGGGTGAGCAAAAACTTGATTGATTACACTTCTTTCAAAAAAGTTAGGGTTCAGCCTTCCACCAGTCCGTACACCATTAGACCTGAAACCACAAACCACATGTTCACCAAGCAAACATGGCGAGCACTTCATGTGTATCCTCACAACAAAAGAGCCAGTAGCTTCATGTACATTCTGAGGCCTTATCTAAGATGTGTTACTTGTAATGTACATGAGGTGTTGCAAGGGTGTTACATCCTTTTAGAAGTTGGTTGTATATGAGATACCCCACATCCCCAAAACTGGGCCACCAAGGGATTTTTAATCATAGAAATAAGGATCATAGGACTTTCTTCCCCTTTTTATGTCACAAGTTCAAAACTTGTGATGTGCTATTTGCGTTTCAAGTCCTTTATAGAGCAACATAAGGTTGAATTCCTCTAAGCATGAGGGGTTCAGAGTAGTTTTTTTCCCTTTCTAATTTAGACATTTCTAACTTATAAATAAACATAGAGTTTTTTTTTTAAATTCATGGAGTGACAATTTCCAACTAACATCTATGCAAACAACCAAAAAATATGTGTTTTTTTGTGTGGTGGAATTATAGTCATCAGTGTTGACTTGGAATTTTCAAAACTATTATCCTATCCTCTCACCTAAATCAATAGGTTACACATGATTTTTTTGGATTCTATCCTCTAAGTAACTAAGTAGTTATGTCCAAGAAGAAAATTCATTGCTATGTATTGGAAAAAATAAATGATTTCAAACTCAATAGGTATTACATTTATGCCCCTCAACCAATTGTTTAGTCTTTGAAATTTGAATGTTTTTGTTACTTATGCTTCATTTATTTAGGAAATTGTAATTGCTACTAGTTTAATGCATTATTAACTATAATAGACTCATAGATTATAACAATCCCATTGGTTCCAAATGAAAAGTAAATTATTTAAGAAAATGAATCGTTCCTATCAAAAAATCATATTATGAACGAAAGGGCAAACCATCCTCGATTAGAAATGCTTGTAGGCCACCTACTAGTGGACAAGTTGTACCTATCAGCAACATTGGTGGTGGAAGTTTTGACAATGGTTGTAACATGCCTCCAAGAAGCAGTGGTGGCGGTCCTCCAAGAAGTGATGGTAGCAGACCCTTAAGAGACCAAAATTCAAGACCATACGTTACAAGACTAGCATGGTAGTGGATAGGGCCTACCTGGAATCCGTGGTACCTTTCATGGTATCTCGTCTAACCATCTATATAACACTAAATCCTCCATCAAGTAGGAAATTCTTACCCTACCCCATCTATACAGTGGGAATGAATTTCAATGCCCACATACAAGTTTTTCATAAATCCATTTAGGCCAATGGAAAGAAGAATGATGTTGATATTGTTAATTTGTTTTGTTTTACTCTTCGTAATGCCATATTCAAATGGGGAGAGAATTTCATAAGGGCCATTTAGTTTGTAGATTTGAGGAGTTGGAAGTTACATTTTGTAAGCGCTATCAAAAAGTATAGACAAATGAACAAGTATACATGGCATTATGAGTGATAAAGCAAGGTGAAGACGAGAAGGTGGAAGTATATTATGAATGTATACTAAAATTAACAAACAACCTTCAACATTGAGCAAATGATAGTTTGTTGATCTTTTTTTTCGAGTAGGATTGTGACCATATCTCTAAATAACCACAATGAGGATGAAGAAGGATGCCTTGTTTGAACACAAATAAACTACAATTATAGCTTATGAAAAAAGTATGGGAGACGCTAATGAATACCAAAAATTGCTAAAACTACTAACCAAGCAGAAGAAAGCTAGTGAAGGAAAGTGGACATATGTGATTTATAGTCAATGCAATAAACTAGGACATTCCAAAGAGTGTTGCCACTAGAATCTACCAAAACAACGAACTTAAAGATATAAAAAAAGTAGCACTGAATGGAGTTTTAGCCCAAATTGGTGGTGGTATAGGAAATCAATCTAATAACAAAGGAGGTTGCAAAAAATGAACAAATCCAATTCCATCCTTTACCATTGCTTCATTTGCAATTTTGTTGAACTTAAAATCTACAACTATCCTCATAAGGACGTAACTTAGGTGATGTTCAAAGAAAAGGCAATGACAATTACACCCAAAAAGGAAGATGTTGTCAACATGGTTTTGGCAATTACCACCCACAGTTAAATACCTAAGTTAAAGAGAAAGAACCTTTCAAGAACAAGAGTTTGGCTCATTGGCAAGAAGAGAAAAAGTTTCAACATTCATTTGAAGGAGCCATTAAGGACATATAACAGAAGGAGTCGTTAAAAATCTACATGGAGCGAATATACAAACTTTGGTTAAAACCAATTTTACACGAAATTTCAATTCATAAATTAAAAATCAATCTACTGGTGCTACTAGTTTTATTGGTTCTACCAATGCTACTAGTTTTACTTGATTTACCAAATCCACCAGAAATATTGGAATTACCATAACAATTAGAAGTTTTTCAGTTTTAAAGGATATCACCCAACAACTATTGGTTGGTATACATACCTTTTATTTTGGGCCAACTATTCCAGATCACCCCAAATTTGGGACACTATGTTGTTACCAAGCTTGCACCTAGAAGAAAAAATGTCATTACATTAGGACTTATTTCAATTATCGCCTTGGTGGCAATCGATCCTCACATGGTTGTGATATAGGTGCACATGGGCAAGAACATGGTTGAAGACGTCCTATTGGACGAAGGATTCAACATCAACATCATGACAAAGGAATTTTGAAAACGATAAGGATTTCCCAATCTTAAACTAGCACCATATACACTTTGGATGGCATATCAAACCATCACCAAACCGGTTAGATTCATCAAGGATATCAAAATCCAGATCCATGGGATTCCATACATTATGACATTCACGATAATGAAAAAGAATGTTTTGGATTATGGTTATTTAATGTTGTTAGGTCGACCATGGTTATGTATTGCATGTGTCACCCATGATTGGGGGAATAACCTGATCACCATTAAAAGAAATGGAATGGTGTGAACCATTATTATGACCAAATATTTGGATAATAATACCAAACATCCCGAGGTTTTGTTGTGTTACAATCTAACAAAAGAACTCACAAACAAAAAATAAATAAAATTTGTCACAATAGAATAGAATTTGTTTATAGTTGGGACCATTACATTATTGGAGTTGATAATTTTTAATGCTGCAATTTTTGGTGAAGAAGTTGGAACCGAAGATCTTACATTCAATTTTCCACACTCTGAAGGACAAATCCAAGTGGATACTACCCCAACGCGCATCAAAATTCAAGATTTGGATATTGTTTGTTGGACGTTACTTGAGGATCACCGAGTAAGACTCCTCAATTTGGGAACTACCAACAACCTTAAGATAGTAAAATTAAATGGAACATTGGATGAATTGGTTACAAGGAACACTTAAGCATTGCTCCAAGAGTATAAAGACATCTTCGCTTGGAATTATATTGATTTCAAGGAAATTCCACCGCATATTGCTTAACATCAAATCGAGTTCAACATAACCATCCCACATGTTCATGAAGTAAGGTACCAAATGAACTCAAATTATGTTGCAATAGTCAAATAAGATTTGGACAAACTTTTAGGTGTAGGTTTCATCGCCCTAGTGGAAGAAGCTAATTAATTATCACCATTTATCGTTGTACCAAAAAATAATGGCAAGTTCACGATTTGTATGGATTTTTGGTGACTCAATGCTACAAACAAGAAATATCCATATCCTTTACCTTTTATTGAAGAGGTTCTAAACAAAATAGTTAGTCACGAGGTCTATTCGTTTTTTGATGGATTTTCCAATTATCACTGGATCATGATCGCCATTGAAGATAGGTATAAGATTGCATTCATCACCAATTGGAGAGCTTTCGTTTAGGTAATCATGCCATTTGGGCTCAAGAATGTTCCACCAACTTATCAATGAATGGTGAATACAATTTTTAAAAATTATCTTGGAGTGTTCATGAAACCATTCATGGATGATTTCAGCATGTTCAACGACATGGACACCCATTTACCAAAGTTATGATTGTGTTTTGATAAATGTAGAAAATTTGATATAAGCTTGAACCCAAAAAAATGCATGTTCCTAGTGCATTTAGGTGTAATTTTGTGTTATGTGGTATCCAAGGAAAACAAGCTATTAAATCTGAAAAAAAAATCGAATGTTGTTCACATGTTTACATTGAAAACACCTAAGGACAATTAGGTTTTCAATGGCATGGCACAATACTATTAGTGTTTTATCAAGGTTTTTGTTTCATTATGACTCCCATTACCAAGCTACTACAAAAGACATAAGTTTTTGAGTGGATAGCAAAGTGCCAATAGGCTTGGGAAGAAATCAAACAACATTACATGGACACATTGATCTCGATTTCACTTCATTGGGACCTCAAGTTTCATGTTCACACAAACACCTCTAATATGGCAATCATGGCTATGTTGACATAAAACCTTATTGAAAAATGCGACCAACTAATTGCCTATATTGCATCATGGTTATTCAACAATCTTGAACAAAATTATACGATGTTTGAAAGGGAGGCACTTGCAATGGTGTATGCTCTCCACAAAAACCGTCATTATTTGTTGGGTAACAAATTCATTTTCTATGTGGACCATATGGCATTGTTATATTTAGTCCAAAAACCCCAAGTTTCAAGGAGAATAGCAAGGCGGTTACTTCTTTTCTTGGAGTATGATCTTCCAGTAATTTATAAACCAAATTCTCATTTTGTGGCGGATACATTATCCCAAATCTTCGATCCCATAAATCAAAGTGGAGTATTGGACCAAGGAATGGATGCTACTTTCTTCTTCTTACAACCAGTGTGGTTATAGGAAATTTCCAAATACCTCACTACCAGAAAATTTCTGGTTCACTATAACCAAAAACAAACGAAAAAGTTAGCCTAAGGGTTTTACGTTTTTCTTTGGTACAAGGAAAGTTATACCATCAAGGTCAAGACCAAGTTTTGAGGTGTTGCCTAGAGGATTCAAAAATACTCACGTTGCTACAAGAAATGCATGAGGGAGGCAGTGGTGGTCATTTCTTATTTGAAATCACAATTTGCAAGAATTTGGATGCCAAGTATTGGTGGCCCACAATGCACAAAGATGTTTTCCAATATTGCCAAGCTTATGACAATTGTCAACAAACGGGGAATATAATACAAAACAACATAGTGAAACTAGTAATTTCATTGCCAACAAAACCCTTGATGAACTAGGGATTGGATTTCGTTAGCTTAATCAAACTATTTAGCATATATACTAGGAACAAATATATTTGGTAATAACTGACTATGCCACCAAGTGGATAGAAACAAAAGCATTGCGCACCAATACAACAACAGTGACGGAAAAATTCATCTATGAGTTCATTCTCATTAGGTTTGGTTGTCTATTTATTTTAGTAAGTGATCAAGGAATTCACTTCATCAATGACACCATCAATATTTTTACACACCATTTTCTATTATGACATATGACCTTGACCACTTATTACCCACAAGGTAATGGACAAGTAGAATCCACCAACAAAGTCATTGGTTTGATGTTTATTAAGATAATGAATGAAAATCGCACTGATTGGGATGAACATTTACACATGGTTCTATATGCTTACCGCATAACATTCAAGGTAACCACTGGACACACATCATTTCAATTGGTGTATGGCCTTTGCCCTTTGATGTCAACAAAATACTTGTTGCCCACGAGCAATTCACATTCCAATCAAGATTTTTCCCCTGCTCATATACTCACTAATTGCGTGGTAGAATTGGAACACAAGGATCAAACCCGCTAAGAGGCAGCAAATCAGACATGTACAAGGTAGTGGAACATGACGTTATGGGCTTAAGAAAACCACAAAATTAAAACTTTCTCTATGGGGGACATAGTTTTGTGGTTTCCAAAAAGCAAAAAAGAACAAACCAGAAAGCTCAAAAAATGGTGGTTTGGCCCATATAAAACACAATATTGTCTCCTAAATAATATTGCAATATTCATCAACATTGACAAGTTTGAACCGAATCCCATTTTGGTGAACATTAATAAGTTGAAATCCTATAGATACTTGGATAAAGCTCCTAGAGGACTAGAAGCCACCATCAAAGGGGGAAGAGAGCATAAGGAGGAATCACAAGAAGATTTTCAAGATAGTTCTATTGAAAATTAGCCTACACCAAAAACCATTGTCAACCGAAAAAATATTTTTAGCATCAACAAACTAAAATATTGAACTACCGAACTAGCAACAATTTCCAGTTAATCAAATTTTTGTAAAGACCAACTGAAGAGAAGGAATTCCACCAAATGATACCTTTTTGGTGAAACAATTGGAGATTTCGGTTTAGCAACAAATTCCAACATGGAATTAGCTAGGAATAATTTTGATATGGAACATCTGATAGTAGATTCCACCACATAATTGACTTAAATAGATTCTAAACATTTCAGCTTGGAATTGGTACAGAGTAGTTTTGGTATGGAATCCACAAAAGAAAATTCCATCCCAAAATTGTTAGTGACAAATTTTGTAAATTGCATTGAGGTAATCATGATAAGGTGTTATTTCATCCAACCCATTGGATACTCCTCACGAATATGTTTACAATGGAACTATGCCACACAGTTTTCATGAGAAGCAAACAAAGACCGTCACCCCCTTGATACGTCATTTTCGATATGGGGTGGTCTTTTTCCTCCATTTATGAAAATCAAAATGGTAATGGCTCCTTCAGTATTATTGTCATCGTAATTATTGTAGGACCATTTACTCCATTCTAGGGATTTTGCCCAAACCATGGACAACATTTCAAAGGCTTTTCAATTAGCCACAATTGAAAAGGATGTTACATAATAGGTGCTATAGAAGAACCTACAAGAGGTAGCCATTTCAAAGGCCAGCTTTGGTAACTATAGACTGCCAACTAATATGATGTTTTGACCATTCAACATCTATAGGCCGAACTGTAGAATTTAAAAAGCATGAAGAAGAGAGTTTAGGAATTAGAAACCAAAACTTCCAACTACCATAATGAATTATCCAAACTCCACAACTTGTTTACCAAAATCGATAAAATTTTGGGCTCCATTGAATCGAAATGGGCTATGTTAACGTAGATTCTTAAGCAGGAGCAAGCCAATCAGAAGGTCATCAAATAATCTTTGAGCTTGACCGATAAGCTATTTGAGGTGGCAAAGGTGAAGGTGGAGAGGTTGGAAAGCCATAACAAAACATTTATCGAAAAAATGCAAAAGCAACAACTGGAATTGTACTAGTCTACCAAAAATAATTGGTTGTTATAACTAGATGTGGAGGAGATGAAACAAAATCCGGGGATCGTTTTAAAGGAACTTGGAACCTTAGAAACGGAGATGAGGATGTTGTGACAAAAGGCTGAATTTGTTGATATTTACCACAATTGGATTGAGGACTTTGACAACCTCAAGATGGAGTATGCATTTATGAAGGCATAACTCCTCATTTATCAATAAAGGAACAAGAATAACCAAGCATAGTAATGGGAACTACTTAGGGAATAGGTGGGTGAGTTCATCCAAAAGGCGTTCGTGTTTTATCGAAAGGATGAAGAACTATACCAACTATGATTAAGAACTTACCAAAAGGTAATGCCTCGCTTAGTTATGCCTCCTTTTGATTTTGGCAAAGCACAAGTTCAATTTAGATCTACATATAAATCCAACACACATAGGAGTGAGGAGCAAAGTGAAGGCGAGCAAATGGAGGTGGATTCCGTGGTTACATCATAATCGCACCTTACCAAATTAGAAGTGGCTTCCCGTAGTGGAATTATTTTCAGTGTTATAGACTTTTTGGTGGAGAAAAAGGCTTTATACCAATTTAAACCCATGCCCCTATAGAAGTTGGAGCACATTCCAGTGGCATGACTGATTTGACACTTTTTAGTGCCATTGTCAAAGACGAATGTATGGTTCCGATGGTTGGAACAAATATGGAGGGTGAGGATGCTATTTTGGCACAATCAAAATCCATTACCATCCTTGCTATTACCGCACCAAGTTTGTTTACCGCATTACAAGATGTAAGATTAGATGTTAAGGAGGAAGTTGTAGATGTAACGTAAACAATGATAATGGAAGAGTAGTGTAGAGAGTATAATCTATAATTATGAGGATGTAATCCCAATTAGAAAGGGGGATGATGTTGAAGATAATTTTTATTAAAACCGGATTTTAACTAAATTTTTACCAAAATGAATTTTCCCTACTGAAATTCATTTATCAAATTTTCTCTATTGAAACTAATTTTTACTACCAATTTAGACCAAGTTATATTTAGGACCAATTTTTTTTGATTGGGTTAATTGCCTATTCCATCATTATGACTTTCCTTCTTGGAGATACTTAAGGATCTCTACCTTTAAAGATTGTACAAGGGAATATTTTTATGAATAAAATTAACTTTTCTTACCATACTTATGTGTGTAGAGTTTTATGTGTTGTTTTCTCTTTATAGTTGTGAGTATTCTATCTTTTTGTATACAAGTTATTCTTATTTATATTTGCCTCGGGTTTGTTTATGTAGAAAGTTTATGAGGTTGTCCTATTAAAATTTGATAGTTCATGTTGTGTCGAAGCACTTTCCTTATTTAAAAGTAGTAACAAGATTTTATCTTCTACTCCTTTATTTTATTCCTTTCAAAATTTGATAGTTCACCGGGTGGCCTTAACAACACCACTATTTTGATCTCACCTAGTTGACCTTTAAAGTTTTTTATTTGAGTTTGATTTTAACTCCATTTTTGTTGGTTTTCACCTCCTCACCTTTCTTAGCCACTTCTATTCCTATGAACCTTAACCTTCTTGCTACTATATAACCAAGCCTTCAAGAACCCTTAACCCCTTGTAGGTCCACAAGGTTTGTTGTATTTGTTGTTGGTATTTTCCCTCACTTTAAAGGGGTTGATGCCCTCAATAACACTTAGGCTTCTTTAGGTGGGGGTTTTTTCTTTCGTGTGCTCTTTTCATTATAAGTTTGTGCACCCGTTCTTGTTCAAATTTGGCCATCGTGTTAGGCAAATGCTTTAAATGAACATGTTTCATCCACATTGCCTCCTTATGTATTTACCCAAATATTCTTTGTCCGTAAGGTATGTTTGATTTTGGTTACAAGCCTATGTTCAATGGCATTCACATTTTGTTGCACCTTTTGCTTTCGATATAATTTTTAGTCACTTTGAACAAACAATCACTATTACAAAACTTGATTTTTCAAATGGTTCAAGTTGATTAACTAGTCCTTTTGTACTAATGGACATGTCCATTTTGATTAGAAGCTCGAAACATGTATTTTTGACCAATCAACTTGACTAAAATGATTTTTTTGACCAATACATTTAGTTAAGTTAAACAACCTTAGTCAAAATGGTTAATGGGTTTTGGTCAAATGAAACATTTAATCAAATTGAACATAAAAAATTGACATCATTAGTCAAAATGACCAATGTTCTTTAGTCAAATGTGACATCTTATGCCTATTACATACCCACCTCCTACTTCCCACTTACAATTTTATAACCTACATACCTTCCTACCAACCCACCCACCTACCTACCTAGATGTATTACCTACCTACCTACCTACTTATTTACATATCCACCCACCTATAACCTACCTATGTATTAAATACCTATCTACCTACCTAGCTACGCACCCACCCACCTACCTGCCTATATGTACTACCTACCTACCTGTCCACCCACCTATAACCTATTTACATATTAACTACCCATCCACCCACCTACCTGCCTATATGTACTACCTACCTACCGATCCACCCACCTATAACCTACCTACATATTAACTACCTACCTATTTGTATACCCACCCACCCACCCACCTAGATGTACTATTTATTTATTTATCCACCCACCTACAACCTACCTACATATTAACTATTTACTTACCTACCCACCCACTCACCTATATCGATGTACTACCTACCTACCTACCCACACACCTACTTACATACATGTATTACGTACCTACATACCCACCCACCTACATATATACTACCTACCCACCTATTTACCTACCCACCCACCCACCCACCTATCTCCTACAACCTACCTACTTTCATATTTCATAGTCTTATAGTGAAGTGTTGAAATAAACATGTGAAATAAAAAAAATTGACAAAAATTGATGAGTCAAAATGATCAATCAAATGGTCCATACTCTGCTAGTCAAAAATACCACCTCGGTCACAACGGACATGTCGAAATTGACTTGTCCAAAATGATTGAATGGTCTTTTTTATGCATGTTCAAATTGGGTATTTTTTTACTAGATTTGCTAGTAAAAAAATACCAAGTTTTCTAGTAGTGAATTTTAGTTTTGAAACATGAAAGGTCGGATGTGCCACAAAAATTATCAACAACTTCAAGGTATCCATGTCAAGGTGAGGCTTATGCAAATTCCATAAAGCCCTATATACTTGGCAATGAAACATAGGGCCAATCCATCATGCATCTTGAAGTCCCATATGTTTAGCCACACATATTACCCAACTTCAAAATCCATCTGCCTTCGTATTTTGTTGGCATGCTTCTTATATTACTTTTGAGCCTATTTTAAGAGCTTTTTAGCTCAAGCGTATAACTTTTCACGCCCCTTGATCATCTCCATGGCTTTTTTAAAGTGATCTCTTTGTCCCATGGGAATGGTTAAATCCATAGGCATCCTAGCTTCCTTTCTCAATGTTAATTCAAATAGTGACATTTTGTTCATTGAGTGCATTGTGGAGTTATAATAGAATTTTGCTAGGCCTAGATGTTCGTTCGAATTTGTTTATTGATGCTTACATAATTTATAAGGTGTTGTTTTAACACTTGATTGACCATTTTTGTTTATGGGTGAAATGCCCTATTGAGTGACAATTTCGTCCCCACCTCCTAGAATAAGTGTTTGTAGGAGCCCACCATAAACTTGGCATTTCTATCATCTATAATGAACTGAAAAATCCAATGGTGTATAACTCAAATATCAAGGAACAATTTCATTGAATCAAAAGTTGTGATTGTTTTTGTTGGGACCATTTTTGCCAACTTACAAAATCAAATGACTACTACAAGAATGGCGTCCACTCCATTCCACTTTTCCCTAAGTAATGTTGCCAAGTCTTGAGGCAACAAACCATGGTGTATAATTCTTTCATGTGAGTTGGCCATTAAAGTTATGTTCCACATATTTTTATGCTTTCAAAAGCAATTGGGTGTCCATTTAATATGAGGACTCCCCAAATAACAAAGTTGTTTACATTTGTGTGAATTTTGAATGGTTTGGTGAAGTTTGGGAACTTCAATAGAAGGGCGGATGAAAGTTTTTATTGTAAGTTTTATATTGCCCTTTGTTACTCTCCTTTCCATTCAAATGATAATTCTTTTATGAGGAGGTTTGAAAGTGGTTTTTCCATGTGCAAAAACCCTCTAATAAACTTTCGATAGAAGTTAACCAAACCTAGGAAGGATCAAATTCCTTTAGTTGTGAACAATCTTTTCCAATCTCTTATGGGGTAGAATTTTTTAAGGTTAGGTCTCACCCCTTCCCTTGTCAACACATGTTTGATGAAGTTCATATCTTCCTAAGCAACCCCATTTTAAATTTTATTGGCAAAAAGTTTGTTTTGTTTGAGCTTGTTCAAAATATAATTTAAGTTTCCCCCATGTTTTTAATGGTCTTGAAATACACCAAGATATCATCAATGTAAATCACGAACTCATATAACTTTTCATGGAAGATTGAGTTCATGAAAGTTGTGAACATTGATGGGGTGTTACACAATCCAAATGACAAGACCAGGAATTCACAAGAACCATACTTATTCTTCATAATTATTTTTTCAATGTTTTCATATGTTATGTGGATTTGGTAGTACCCTGACTTGAGATTGGTTCAATTGAATTACTTAGCCCCATTGATTTAATCCAACAGATCATCAATGTGAGGTAAAGGATAATTTTTTTTTTATTGTCACTTTGTTCAAGGCATGATAATCAATGCACATTTTCAACTTGTTTTTTTTATATTGATAACCAAAATGTGTGCTCCATAAGGCAATTTTTTTTGTTGAATATACCCCTGATTAGGAGGTCTTTGTAAGTAGTTTAATTGTTTTTTTAATTCTTTCAATTCCTTTTGGTTTAACTCATAAGGTGCCTTGGACAATGGAGTTGACCTTGACACCACTTCAATTCTTTCCACCTCTTTATAGGGTGGAAAAAAATCAAGAAGTTCATCTATATAAGAACCTCCAAAAATCTATTGAATGAATTCAAAATACAATGGGGAGGTTGCCTTGCCCCTTTTAGTTGAAGCCTTCCTTTGGAGACTCCTAAAGACATCAAAATTACAAAACTAGGCGATTTTAACTCTTGGGTTAAAAAACCCAAGTTTATTTTGACTTTTGTGAATGCAAAATTATAATCTGTTTTGAATTTCATTAATTTAAAACTCACCTTGGCACGAACTTTCATTTCGTTTCCATTGTGGAGGATGTCTATTTTGTAGGCATCCAAAAATATGTTTCATAAAATTGCATCAAAGCTATCTAAGTTAAACAAGGTAAAGTTTTCAAAAAGTTAAATTCAATTACAAAATAGCTCAACTCTTACCATTACTTTTAGCAAGGGTCTAGTTATTCTTTGTGGCAAATGCATTTTGATGGGATTAACAATTAGTTTCATTTTGATTCTCAATTGCTCCACCATTTACATAATCATGAACGAATTACTCATTCTTGAATCCAAGAGATAAACATAGTAACTTGTTATTAACCTTGCATTTTAATTTTAATAAGTTGAAAGCTTTGCTTTTGTTAGCATTAATCTCGAACACGAAACACCCTTGGAAAAAATTGTTACTTTGGGAAATGTAAACACTTACTCAAGGTGGCTTTGGGCAATCCTTCCCTAAGTGGCCCAACTTTTTATAGTTGAAACACCTAACTTTTCGTGAAGTCGTGTTTAGTTTTTTTTTCTCTTTAATTCCTTGCCCTATGATTTTTCCTTGTTGTCATGGGACCCTCATTTGTCTTGGCTACACTTCCATTTGTTTTGGCCCTTGTTTCCATTATTTAGGCTTGCATTGTTTTTTTGGGCAACCTTACTTTTAGATTCACCATGGTGGCGTGTAGGACCATCATTTTCCATGCATTCCATTCCATCAACTTCATCAACTTTTAGCATATATTTGAAATGTATGTTTTTTGGTAGACTATTTTCTAGACCCAAGGCTTCAATTTGCGTAAGAAAGCCAATTTTTTTACAAATTTATTTTTAAAGGTGACAACAATTAACTTTGCACTAAACTGTTGTATATAACAAACTAAGGAACCCACCCCATCCCCCTTGGGTGAGTTCCAAAAACTCCATCCTATCCTTGAGCACAAGGTGGTGAAGTGTGAATCTTTCATTTGGCTATAATTTGAATTTTTCCCAAGTCAAAATTTCAAACAAGTTGGATGTCACTTATTTATTAGTTCACCAATCCCAATCATGTTCCTTGAGGAGAATTTTTGTGGAATGAATTGATGTCTTGTCCGAGGTGAAACATTGAGTTTCTAAATAAGTTTCCAAATAAACCTCCACTTGTAGAAACCATTGGCACACCCATCTCACCTTGATATTTTTTCTTATGAAGTTAGGTCACATCACAAACTTATGTAATATCACAAAATTTCAATAGAATCTGTGCAGAAATTGTAAAAAATATGTCTGTGCAAAATATGTGAGCTTTAAAATGTAAAAATGATAGAAATATTTCACATTAAAACATCACATCATCATTGTGATGTTTTAATGTGAAATACGTATGATTTACATTTGAATTAAATTTATGCAATTGTTGTGATGTAATTTTGAATATAATTATGCAATTTTTGTGTATTAAATATGAACATTCATGTATGTCATTCAAAAATAATGTCTCATCCATTTGAATATTTAACATATTGAATATGTACAAATATATTCATTTTAATCATAGCACAAAGTTCGTGCGATTTTTGTACGAACCTATGAAAACTAGATTTTGCACAAACCTATGAAGCTTGGTAAGTTTGTGATGCATCTTGCTTTAAATTGCTTTGGTAGAAGCCCCATTTGAAGCGACCATTGCCAAGTCGAATTTCACCACCGCTTGGTTCAAAACCAAAGTCGTCTAGCCTTGTTATTCCATGAGGGCCTTCAAGGAGTTCATGATGTTCACGATGTTTTCATGCACATTTGCCTTGATAGTTTGGTTTATTTCATTTCGCCTTTGAGGTTTTATCAACTTCTTTTTTAGTGCGTTATATGGGCTTGTTGCGACCTCTACTTTTGGAAGGAGATTTGAAAGGGACTATCAATGGATGAGTCTCCTCATTCGAATCCTTGCTTGAAAAAAACAAGTCCACATGATCTCACATCTCTTAAATTGGTTCTAGAACTTTTCCTTTTGTCCTTTTTCAATGGGAAGGGAGTTACCTTTATCCACAAGCCTTTGTTCGACTTAACTCCCCCTAGTTATCCCTTAGTTTACTTTTGCAAGGGGGCTTTTCAATGGCATGTTCCACAATTTCCCTTAGGCTATCTTGTTCGCCTTGGGACAATTGTTGTTCCAACATGGCTTCCCCCTTTGGGTAAGATTTTGGACTTCAGCCTTTGCAACCTCTTTCTCCTTTTCGGTCTTATATTTCTTTTTGGCTTGACCTCCATCACCGGTTCGAGATTTCCTGAAGACCCATGGAACTTCCTTTAATACAAACCCTCACACCTGAATTTGCTTTAGCGACTGTGAGCCCACGCTTTTGACCACGTTCTTTGTTAAATACCTAGACTACTTGCACATAGCAAACCACACATTGGATTAGCTCTGACATTTATTTTATCTTGTGCACTTATTGAGACTCAAGCTAACCTTGACCCCTAAATTGGTGTGATTAAACCCACCGTGGACTTCCCAATTGGTTCAAGGCTTGGCACCCATGATTACAAATTCCCATCTCATGGCCTAAATGCAATCTTGTCTATTTCAAAGACTTAGTGCATTGGGGACATCTGCTCAGCCCCCATTCTCAAACCATCACTCCTTGCACCTATGTGGGTCCTGAGTGATGTCGAACATAGAGTCAAAACCCGGCCCAACATTTATAGTTATAATTTGATTCGTCACCTGGGCTGCCCCAGAGTGGTCCGGACTTGGGCCCTGACTAGGCGAGCCCATCCCTTTGAGGGTTTGCCTAGTGCATGTCATTGACCCTCAATATTTATGCAAGCCATTTGATTACCCAACTTGGCAAATAATTGTTCCACTTGAGATAGGTGGATCATCCACAAGAGGAATGAGCCAAATTTGGTTAGAGGTCAGACAGGAATGGAGGAAAAAAAAAGAATTCTGCTTTGTTTTGGCCACCTTCAGGAAAGTTTTGTCTAAATATGGCGACTTCAGAATTGTTTTTCCTCCAAATATGGCAACTTTGAGGTATTTTTTCAAAAGAAAAAAGCCCCCTGCACTGAAATATCACCCAAAAAACAAATTCACTGCTAGGTACGCTGATTTGACTTATTTAATGAATTTATGTTTCAAGCTAATGGTACCAGAGGATGGGAAATGGTTCCAAAGGCGGATAAAAGGTTGACATACAATGAGGAATATATTAAAAAAAATTGAAGTTTTTTTGGGTTATCTGTGCAACCTCAGGTTCAAATCTAATCTAAGTAATTTTTCTAAATTAGCTTGTGTATTTGCTTTTTTTTATTGGTGAACATGTGATGTAGTTGAGTGTAGTAATAATAGAATTTTAGCATTCCAAGTGGTTACTTGCAATCAATGTAGGATAAGGTCTTAAAGTGGGAACATTGGCAAAATAATAAAGTGCCTAGGACCCAATTGAGAAGCTCCCATCTATCTATGAAGGAAGGTGGTTTGTTTTGTTTTGTAGTTATGAGATCCACCAAACCGGGATGCTTCAGCTCATGTTCTTGGTGTCTTTGGAAAGCTCTCCATGAGGAGGGGTGCATGGGCTTGGTTCCATGATGATTGGACTTATGATGCAAAAATTCTTGAATATTGAATGATTTTTTCACTGAAAATTAAAATATAGATGAAAATTTCGGAGGAATTGGAATATGCCTTTTGTTTATTAGAAAGATCTTGATGAGCGGGATTTAATGGAGTTTATTTGGTAAGATTTGGATTTAGATTGTGGGAGATGTTGATTTTTAAGTGATTTCTGTTACTGAACACTCAAACAAATTCCAAAAAACCAGGTTTTGGAAGGAAAAATCAGTTGAGGACGTGGTAACACTTGGGCCAATGGCACAGGCCACACTAGTACTTATTATACACATGTTGTACATATATTGAGTTGCCTTACATTGAACTATCAATTTATCCACGGACATCATCCATATGGTAAATGTCCATAAAAGACAAATATCTACCCCTTGGACTCAACTTATAAACAATGTAAAAGTAAATTGTTCATCATTCACTTTTTACCTGGAAAGGTAAATTTTCACTGAGTACAAACACACCATTGTTATTAGTTATGACCCACTTTGGGAATTTTGCAAAGCTTATATAGGTAGTCGTCTCTTTTTGAAGTTTTAAAACGTACCTTACCAAACAGATGTATTTTAAAACAATAGAAGAACACTCATCCCATCCCAGTAATGAAGCATAGGGATGATGTTTGACCATATATTAATTGATCACATTTAGAGTGAGATCAATGTGGATGTGGGACAAAACCAGAGTCTTCCTTGAAGCTTTATTACAATGAGTTGTTTTTCTTTTAGGGGGGCAGGGTGGGGAAATGGAAAATGTAATTCATTTGGACCCAAAGAGAAGTGCAAGGAAAAATGAAAAGAGATTTTTGGTATGTAAGTTGAAAATCTCATTAAACATACCAACTACTAGTTGCAAAGGACAGGATTAAGTTATGTGCAAAGTGTGGTGCAAAGCGATCCTTCCAGCTTTCACTAGCTTTAGAGGTTTGGTGGGTGTGTCTTTTTAGAGTGAAGAAGAAGACCTGTTCAAGCCCAAGCAAGTCTTGTGTGGTGGTATAAACTATAAACATTGAAATTTGCACATTTTTATAACCAAACCTTCATAATGTATAGTTGCCATGATAATACAATGGTGGAAACTTTCTTAAATCAAGACAAGAACTTATGTGTTCCAACTCTGAGTTTTTGGCTGGAATAGTGCAAAATTGTTTGTACTAGATTATAAACCTTCAAACCTCAATGTGAAACTCGAAACATGAAAGGTAGTCCTCTGAAATGGGGTGTATTGTAGTACATTGACAACTTCAACATCTCTGTCAAATAATTTATTACTTCTGAAATTTTCGTTTCAACAAATAAAATATTCCTGAATATTCAATAAAAATTCTCAAAATTTTGGTCTTCGAAATTTTTGTTTTGTGAATTTTTATCATTTCTGAAAATAATACAATAGTGTCACAGCTGCCAAAGGTACAATATGCTACTTAATTATTCCCAAACTCCAAAGTATTGTCCCAGCAAAAGTATTAAGGAGATATACAGTATAGTAGTACCTCAGCAGCTTTGACATTTACATTAATTATTAGGAAAGAAATGTTGAAATTTCAAAAGATTAACTTTTTTTCAAAGAACAAAATGTTGTGAAGGAAGCAGAGAATTTTTTGGAATATTTTTGGACATGCAAATTAATTAATTGTTCAACAGACAAATATGTTGAAGCTGCCCCTGGACTACTACTACTATGTCCGTAGATATGCTCTATATATGACACCGATTAATATAAATGTATGCAGGATTTTATTGCACCTGATCTGAGGACATACATGGAACTGTGTGCGGGCAGTGTTGTCATGTACTTTGAGTGCATTTAGGAGGTTTACTCTTTTGTATTTTGTCTCTTTTGAAGAGCCCATGCATCCTTTAGGTGCTAGATATATATACCAGTTCCTGTTGTTCTTTTTGCATGCAAGTACAGTTACATTAACCTTAATTAATTTGATTGTAGCAGACCGATGAGGGTTTGGCGAGGGCGGGGTGCGGGAGTTGCCAACGTTTCGTCGACAAGCTAGCTCACGGCTCCACCTGCCCTTTCTGGGTTCATCCGGAATCTAAATGATTATTATTTGTGTTCACAGCTCTGCTAGAGCAATGTGCAACTGTAGGGATAGAGGGACAGACAAGCGCCAACCTAATGCTATTGTCATCTTTCCTGAATCTTGGATCCGTAAGCTTTTATTTTACTCCTTCCACCTTGAGGGTACCCATAATAACCTGTGTTGGGTGGGTTTCAGTTTGTTTAGAGAACCGCCGGGTCTGGGTTTCAGAAGCTTTTTCTCTTACCTGACCCACTTCTTCTTCTTGTGATTTCACAACACTCCTGAGGAGGGTTTCAATTAAATTATCAGTTGGTTTTCAAAAGGCATTTTTTAGACAACAGGTATCAAAAGTTCTGTTATTTTGAAAATAGAATTTTTCATTTAAAATTTTAAAATTACTATAAATTTTTTAAAAAGAAAATTAAATCAATTCTACAAACATTTTATATGTCCAAAAGATCATCCGGTTCAAAAGAACCTTCAAACTTTTCTAATTCTTTTTCAAAATTTGGATCTTTTTCAATCAACTCCACCAAATTGGAAGGTGGTTTACAATCAATTTTAGGATTATTTGATCAATTTTTTGCTTACAAATATCAATCTTTCTAAATTTTTGATTGTAAGCAACATCTCTTCAAGTTTGTAAGTATCTTGGTTAAAGAAAAAATTCTTTTAATCTCAATTTGTGATCCAACAATCCTAAGGATTTGACAAACCAAAAAACCAATAGTAGGAAACATGGTTTCATGTTTTGCCCACCATTGAAAAAAACACTTGATTTCCTTAAAATCCACTTGATAATGTTTAGAAATTAACATTTCCTTAGTGACAAATCCTGTCATTGACTCACTTGTGTTGAAAGTTTATCAAAAAATATGTAGATTAAATTTTACATCTTTTGTTTGATTTGTTCATCCAACTTCACATTTTGCCATTGGGTGTAAATAATGATAGCATTTTAAAACATAAGATATAATGATCATCTATTATATTTTTTAACAATGTTCAACTTTTCTTCATGACCAATAAAAGAAAATACTAGACAAAGGTTTTGAAATTTAGTCTCTAACATTGAACATAACATGTTATGAAACTTTTTCTTTTCATATTTTCTTTTAAAAAAAGAACAATTTCAAAACACCACAAACTTCTTTCTTGATATTGGTAATAAACAAAGATAAGTCCAAAATTATTCCAAAATCATCATCAATCAAACTAATTTGGGCAAGTAGGTTTGTAATTTTTTCCTTGCATTTTAAGCACATGGTAATGGTAGATTATAATGCATAAAATAATAACTAATGGTTATTAAACTAGTTCAAAACACATGCACTTACAATAAAAGAAAAAAAAATCACAATTATTTGAAAAATGTGCCAAGTAAGAAGAGGGGCACTATGCCATTAATTTTAATAATATTCCACATGTTGTAACAAAGGATAATAACATTTTTGAATTGCAAGGCCTCTTGGAACATAATGATTTTATTAGTAAACCTAGAATTAGAATTATACAAATGTTATATTATGTATCAAACAAGAAAAATTGAATAACAAATAAATAAATAAATAAAAAGGAAGAAAATTAATTCGTAAAAGATCATAATTTCACCTTGTCTTCATTAGGGTATTCAAATTTCTAAGGTGGATGTTGGAATTTAAACATGTTTGCCCTTTTTTGACTTTTTAGGCCAAATTATACATTTCTACAAATTTGATTGGGTAGATTTGATATAAATAAATCAAAGGTTTTTGCAAACCTTTTCATTAGTTATAACACATTAACATGCCTTTGAATAAACATGGTGAAAAAAAGTGGTTAAAAAAATTTCATTTAAACCTAAAATTTCAAATTTAACAATTAATTTCAAAACAATTATCATTGTAGTTAAATTGACCTTTCATTTTTCACATATGCACTAATTTTTTTTTCAATTCATATCGATTGATAAAATTTGACAAATTGGTGGAGTAAGGTTTGACTAAAAATTTAGGTTGCTTTAAACAACCCAAGAGTCACTTGTTTAGGCTACCGATAAGATCCCAAGAAATTAATCACAAGAACAAAAATATCATGTGCCTTCTTGGACATCCATAAATCAAAACTTGTTGTAGATATATAATCTCCAAATTTTTGTAAAACATATACTTGTTTCGGTTTTTTTGCCACATGGAAAAAAATAAATTCTAAAAGGGAAGATAATTCAAGGACATAGATGTAAAATTAAACATTTGAACCAAATATTATCCACAAATTGCAATGCAATTGATTTTTCATAACTAGAAGACCAAGTTCTTGCAAAAAGTTTTTATGTTGCTCATCATTTTTAAAAAAAAGAACTTTGATACAAAAAATGTAGATATTACATTTCTTGAAACATTCATTCATTTTTTTTGTTAGTTGTTTTTCAAATGGTCCTCTTACTAAAACATTTATTTTTCTTCAAAATTTTTGACAAATGTTGCATGATCATTATTCACATGTTTTTTCAAAGCTATTATACCATTTGTCTTATAATAAGTCCCTTTTTTCCTTCTGTGTTTGGATTAAGAACATGCATGTAACAAAACAAACATCTCATGACTTGAGGATTTCCAAGATCAATTTTTTGGTCATCATCCACACAATAAACAACCTAACAAATTGCATTCTTATAATGACCTTTCCATATTTTCCTTTGAACATGTAATGTTTAAAGGTTCTTTTCCATTTTATTATTCTCATTAAGATTTGTTATTTCTTTTGCTGTGTTTTGTTTTATTTGGAGGTTGGCATTCAAAATTTCATCTTCCATATTCCATTCATTTAAACTAATTTCATATGGACCATCAATTATCATTACATTTTCATTTTGATTCAACTCCATTTTTCACAAAATATGGGTTAGAGGAGAAATTAAAAATTAAGTATAAAATTTCCCAAAATTAAAAGTTTTAATTTTCATTATTTAATCTATCGAAAGAATATTAAACAAAAAAAAGAAGCAACTAAGGCAATTATAATTACAAACAATTATAAACATTTACAACATTATTGAAATAAAAGATGTGAAAAATATGTTTTAATGTGAAAATTTCTATCCAAGTGGGTTCCTGGTCTTGCATATGACAAAATACACACAATATTTTTTAAAATATATGATTTTTTCTAAAAAATGTCGAATTGAAGTTAAAAAAAAATTGAAATAATTAAACACACACACACATTTGAAATAACACTAAGACAACAACAAAAAAATCAACAAAATGAAAAAATTAAAAAAAAAAAAACCTTGTTGTTAAAAAAACTTGAAAAAATTGTGTAATTGCAAAAAAATTGGGAAATTTCACACCTACACACATGTAAAGAAAAGTGCAAGGAAAATAGCAGTTTGGAAACCCAACGAACATCAATAGAGCATAAGAAAGAGGCATTGACAAACAACAAGAGATCGTAACAAGGAAGTGATGATGAACAACAAGGGTTAGAGAAGTATTTGAAGCATTGATGTGTAAGGAGATGTAACAAATAAATGTCAACAAACACTAATAAAACACAACAAGAAAGTCTTGATGAACACCAACAAAGCACAATAAAAGGGGTTAATGAACACCAATAGAACCCAACAAGAGAGACATCAACGAACATCAAAAGGAACATAAAGAGGTGTCAATGAGCACTAACAAAACACAAAAAAAAAACATTAACAAGCACCAATATAACATAACAAGGAGGCATTGACAAGCACCAATGTGACATACCAAGGAGGCATTGACAAGCACCAATAGAACACAATAAAAAAATGTTGATGACCACCAATAGAACATAACAAGAAAATGCCGGTGAGCAGCAACAAAACACAATAAGGAGGTGCCTATGAACATCAACATAGCACAACAAGGAGATGTTGATGAGCAATAATAGAGCACAACAAGGAAATGTTGATGAACAACAATAAAACACAACAACGAGACATCAACAAACAATAATAAAACATAGCAATGAGGTGTTTATGAACAAGAAAAAAACACAACAAGGAGACAATTACAAGCAATGAGCAACAATAAAACAATGCAAAAAGAAAATGAAAGAGCAGAAAAACAAAACAATAATGAACACAAATTTAATCAAAGCAAAGACAAACGATTAAACCTAAAACACACCTTCAAAACACTAAACATTGTCCTTATTTATAAAGAAAATGAGGAGAGAAAAAAAATATTAAAAGTAGCTTTACCTCTATAGCATTTCTTCAAACCTAATTGTTGTTTTTAAAAACCCTACCTATCACTAGCAACTACCAAAGTAAATGACATTTATTGACTACTTACACCCTGACCTTATTAATTTTTAATACATTGACAAGGTATCACATTTAAAAAAAAGAAAAGTGAAAAGGTTTCAAATGGGCAATTTTCGACCTAGTGAGAACCTCTAAACATGTTTTAAAAAGACATAACCCTTAATGATACCTTAAGATATTCAAGATGAAAATCGGTTTGAAACCTTTTTTTTGGATACCCAACCAAAATTCATAATAACCCACCAAGGTCATGTGGGAAATCCTAAAATATTGTTTAAGAAAAAAATAAATTGGATTGATGAACTAGAAGTTTGGGTTCTAATGCAACTTGGATGGGTTGGGAAACAATTGAAAAAAATGAAACTTGTGAAAGCTTGGTTTGGGCAACCCACTAGCCCAACCACTTGTGTACTTATCCTCCACATTCATCTAAAAAAAGAAAGGCGATCAAAATCAATAGTGAATGCTATCTATAGATCAAAGGGCAATTCAGTGTATGGAGTAAGAATTTTACAACTATTGCTGGCGGTGGCAAAATTTCATGTTTGAAATTAATTTGGGGGATTTTGTAAAATTGGGAGGGTGGTAGTGTGGGGAATTTGGGTATTGTCAAATTTCTTTCATTTCAACAAGCTATTTAATTCATGCCTATTTTGTTGGGTGTGTTCAGAAAAGAGTTTGTGAATAGTTTATGCTTTTTTTCCCCCCTTCAGCAATTAGCTAACTAACAAAGCTAATGACCATGATTAACTATTTAATAAAATGAAGATCTTGAACACCTAACTTAAACTTAATTAAAGGGATGTCTCACACCATTATTTTCACGGAAAATACCAAATTTGTAGGTCAATGAATGTCATTATATAAATGTTTACTAATCAAATCAACTTTGTTAGTGTGCATGTGGATGATTCTTTTGGCCTACTATATGCATTTTCATATAGTGTGTATATATGGAAAGTGCATACACAATGTTGAGTAAAATAAGACAATAAAAATGCAATATGAAACTAATATGTAAAATGGTTGTGAGAGTTTTGAAGCATCAAATTGGATTTCTCACAAAATCCCCATTAATCATTTTGTCTTTATTTGCATGAATTAGTGCCTATGTGGGATACATTGGGATTTGTTCAAAACTACAAAGTTAACTAGTTGCCAGGTTGAATGTTTTTGTGGATTACCAACCTCTCAAAATAAGGGGGTTGCAAAGCCACATAGAGCCCACCTTTCAGAAGAACGCAATAACTATATTACAGGATAAGTGGGCTTTCAATCAAGTCAAGTTTAGCTTAAATGTATTCTCTTTGTTATTCCCCCATTGTGTGAGGTTTTGAAGTATTCTCTATGGTGTAGTAATGTATAAAACTATTGTATTTGTTGGTATTGATGACTGAATATATACCCGACAATCGCGCTCTCCAATGGAGAATAAAAAAAAATTCATTGATTTTGGGGGGGGGGGGGGGGGGGGGTCCCTTCTTACTAAAACACACACCCCACCCCCCAACACACACCCCCACGACGGCCAGGGGACGCCAACCCGCTTGATGTTTTAGA
>Ga0116231_10000797_pt1 | contig 59535 bp, 31 predicted proteins | sample S1TSphgellanicum_2_FD_89695 | JGI IMG/M metagenome (GOLD analysis project Ga0116231, IMG submission 89695) | Host-associated microbial communities from peat moss isolated from Minnesota, USA - S1T2_Fd - Sphagnum magellanicum MG | ecosystem: Host-associated > Plants > Peat moss > Unclassified...
AAAAAAAAAAAAAAAAAAAAAAAAAAAAAAAAAAAAAAAAACAAAAATTAACATTATGGATGAAGGTTAGCCCATGTACAATGAGGGTATTGCATAAATAGATAGAAGATGTAAACTTAAGGATGAAGGTACTGCATAAACGGATAAAGATAAAAAACATAGGGTGAGGGTATTGCACAAAAAGAAAAAAAGTCAAAAACACAAGATGAGGGTATTGTCATAACCCAATGTTCAAATGCTAATTCTAGATTAAAAAATCACCTACAAAGGCTTGGGGTATTGCTTTTAGACTTTCACCAAAAAAAATGCCCCACCCACCTTCTCACATAAAGAAGGAAGGTGGGGTTTAAAGAACATAATTAACGAAGGAATTGCAACAAAAAAATTGACAAAAAAAACCCCACCCATCCACTTGAAAGGATGGGTGGGGCACTAAATTATAAAGGAAGTTTAATATATCACTTCCATCAGTTTGGGCATGAAGTTCACATCCTCATTTGTATTTTCTTCCTCCAACACTAGAGTAGGAACTACATTTTCTTGTATTTCTATCATCAAAATAGTTTTCTCCAAATCTACCTCAATTTTATTTGCAACATATGTTTCTCCAACATCCCCACCTACTTGCACTTGCTCTTGAACAATTTCAGGAGCAACCAATGTAGCCACATTTTCAGTTGATACTTGCATTTCTTGTCCCACCATCCCTGCCTCCAAATCTCTTTCACCTCCCATGCCATCTTTAGTTAAAACTTGCTAATTTGCTCCAACATTCCTTGCTTTTGTTCGAATTTGCATCTAACACAAACACAACAATAAAAAATAAAATTATATACCCAAAAAAATAAATAAATTCTAGCGTTAGCACCATGCTCAACTGACACCAACAACTAACACTAGTGCCAACACCATACTCAACATTGTTCTTTTGCTCTTGCAAGACCACACCACAATGATGAAGAACAGTCGTGCTTATGGTCATTATTGATTTTGTAGCGTTCGTTGTCATTTCTTTTCACTTATAAACAAAAAAAAGATGATGAACAACTATGCATTGCTCATCGTCTTTCATTCTATGCACTCCTACAAGACAACACTAAAATGATATGAGTAGCAAAGTTGCTCATTGTTAGTTTTTTCTACTTGCAAAACACCAAAAGAGGATGACAACATCAATGATGCCATTTTATTTTTCTTCCCACATTCTTGCAAGCCAACACTAAAAGAGGATGATGATGCCACATTGTGCCATTGTTGTCCTTTTCACAATAAAAAAAGATGGATAACACAGTGTACCATTGTTGTCTTGTTTGCAACTAAAAAAAAAAGAAGAAAATAACAATGACATTGTCATCCTCTTATTTGCAATAGGAAAAAAAAAGACGACGAACAACTTCTTCCCGCACTCCTACAAGACAACACTAGAAGAGGACAATGATGGCACATAGTGGCCGTCGTTGTCCTCTTCACAAGAAAAAAAGAAGAAAAAAGGACAATGACAATTGTGTGCTATCATTGTTTTGTTTATAACAAAACAAAGGGATGAGAAGACAACAACACCATCGTTGTCATCTTCTTTGCAGCAAAAGAGAAAGAAGAGAAGACGACAACACCATCACCATTGTCTTTTCTGCAACAAAAGATAGAGAAAAAAAGATGATGGCACCATTGCCGTCATATTCTCTATAGCAAAAGAAGAGAAGATAAGACAACAACAATGGTGCCATTGTCTTCTTCTTCTTCTATTGTCCTATTTGCAAGAAAAAGAAATAGAGAAAGAAGATGACAATAGTGTTGTTCTCGTCTTCTTCGCACAAAAAAAAAGGCAAAAATATTTCAAAAAAGAGAGAAGGCAAGAGCTTACCTTCTGCCATCACGTTGAAGCTCCTAAGCTTGTCTTGCCTTGCTCATAAGCTCCTCTTGCCCTCCTCCTAAGCTCCTCTTGCCCTCCTCCTAAGCTCCTCTTGCCCTCCTCCTAAGCTCCTCTTGTGATGGCAATGATAGAGCTCACTTGTCTAATGATGGCAAGAAGAGCACTGGTGGGCGCTGGAAGTGAGCGCAAATGGCGGGGTAAGGAGGGGTTGGCAGCATGAGGGAGGGAGGAGGGTTGGTAGGAAGAAGGGCGGTAGGTAGGTTGGGTGTAGGTAGGAGCTTCTCAAAAAAAAAACTTTGATTCAGGGGTGGGCCAAAACAAAAGTGGATTAAAAACTGTCCGCAAAAAAAAAAAAAACTGAGCTAGGGAATAGAAATTGGGCTGAAAAAAAAAGGACCAGAAGAAAAAAAGTACCTACGAGGTAAACTGACCCCTGGGGGACAGTTTCATCCCATCCATGAAATCCCCGAACGGGATTTTTTGGATGGTGCAGTGGTGGGTGCTGGGTCACTCAAGCCCATTAAAGCTACATCTTCTGTGAAATCATCGGCACTCAAGCTAAATCTATTGTGGGATGATCGCCACCCATGCCACATCACAAAAATGAAAAAAAAACACTGCTGCTCACTGATCACCAGTTTAGCTAATGACTATCATTGCCACAACCAGGTGGTGGGTTCAAGATCCAGACCAAGGTCTCAGGTAGGAATTTGCACTTTAAAACACAAAAACCCAGAAAATCATGAAATCAGTGATGTCTGTGACAAGCCAGGCAGGTGCTTTATTGTGATTCCCAATTACTCACAAATTTCTGTGGTGTGTATCCTATACCCAATGGGACCTTCAGTACCTGCTAGGCAGCCTTTTTTTAACTGGAAAAATTTCACCAAGAAACAGAAATTCAAAATTAAAAATATGAGAGTAAAGTGACTTTTAGGAATTTTCAATAAGCCAGAACTTAAGAATGAATAAATAAAATTGTCGTATATCGGAATTCACTTGCAAAATGTCGAAGCATGCATGATTTATTTGAATTTTCATATCTCATTTATAACCAAATTTGGATAAATCTTACTATGGATGATCTTCACTTTGGTTGTTTCAAAAACATTTACAAAATAAATTACTGCTACCTTCAGGTTGGAAACAGAGCACAACAAAATTCTGTACTTCAGGCAATACAATTCCCAGATCCCATTGGGTGTTGTTGTCTTGAACGCCTGATGATAGAGTTGTTCAGTGGAGTTTACTATTCATGAAAAAGTAAGCAAAGGGGTTCTGCTCTAAAGGGTTTTATCTGACATCATACATGCTTGTCTATTTTCGAACTATTCTGGGTAGTGAATTGTATTCCCATACAATTGGAAAGCCCTCATGAGTAAGCGTGCATGGACCTGGTTCTCAAATGTTTAGAATGCAAGAGAGAATTTGGAACATATTAAGTGGTCCATCTATTTCCTGATTCATTGTTCCTCGCTCAATGTGGCAAAGCTACAACTTGGATTTAAATTTGGCTCCTTTTTGGTAAGGACTTTCTTAACTTTTTCTGAAGTATGTTGGTAATATTGTAATACCTTGGCAGCTTTTACATAATTACATTGCTTGAACGTTTCAACAAATTTACTTTCAAAGAACAAATTTTTTTGAAGGAAAATAAAGAATTTTTGAGAATATTCAGAAATCTTCAAAATGAATTAATGATTCAACAGACTTGTGTTGAAGCTGCCACTATACTACAGTAATAATGTATCATTTTGTCACTATTTTAAGGCTATTGCCACTTTCTTTTCCATTCTGTATGTGGTAAGAAGTTTGCGGTCTCATGAATTGTTGGACATTCAGGGGTTGTGAGCATGATGAAATTGAAATCCTTTGTTTGAACCGAATTCATTTTGGCATCTTGAATGTCATCATCCAAGCACCCAGCCATTAATCCAATGGCAAAGTATTGATTTAATCCATTCTAGCCATGATTCATGATCCCTTATCCCCAGTTACTCAAGACCAGTCATTTAGATCATTCAACCCAACTAGCAAGTGGGCAGGGAAGAACTATGATAAGATCCCATAAGATCTCATGTCCTAGTTTTCGACAAAAATCACATATTTGAAATCTTTAGTGGAACCATTGGAATGTGTGAGCACATGTTGCCCACAGAGTCTGGACACACTCCAGCTGATAAAATCTTTATGGGATGACTTCGGGTGGGGAGAGGCCATATCAGGTTGCAACTGGGTGCAAGCTGCCTCGACTAGCATGAAAACTTCATCACCTATTTGGATTCATGACCAAAGGATTACATGAATCACCTATTTTGTTGTAAAGCACAGTAGTCTGAATCCCCAAACGAGGGGAAAAATTATGACAACCTGTAATACCTAATATTCACTAAATTTTAGAATTTGGGGCGATAGAACTATATGGAGTTAATATGTGAAGAGCCCCAAAGTTAAGGGCTACTGGGTCCCAATTCCATCAAAACTGGGGACCATCAAAAGTCAGGATGAAAACAGTACACAGGAAAAAATAAGAGAACAAAAGCAATGAATAAAAAGCATCCAACTGTTTTTCTCACCTAAATTGGTCCGCACAGGAATTTCACCCTCAGTTTTGGATTTTCACACATCCCTTCACTGCTGCTCATATTTTTCATTTAATCAGGTCATGCCCAACAAATGTTATGAACTGAAACCCCATTCATTAAACAGTAGCCAAATTTGCTCACTTTCAGGCTACACTCAAGTGGGGGATGAAATTGGGGTTAGAGGGTCAAACTAGGGCCAAAGACAAGGTGGGTTTATAGATAACTTACTTTAATTGGCTCAATTTTTTAAAGAATGGCCTTGCCACTTTGGTTATAGTGACTGATATTACATGGACATATTCAGTTATTCATAACATGCCAATGCAATGCATGACCCACCACCCATCAGGCCAAAAGTGATGGAGTATCCTTCACCTCGATTCAGGCAGGATCCTGTTTTACGTGGGATAAAATGGATTTCATTTGAAGGTGAAAGCATAGCAATGGAGAGTTGACTCTTTTGTTTTAATTCCAACTTTTTCTTCAAATTGGTAATCAACAAATATTGAGTCATAGGAACAAATGAAGGACAAAAATTATAAGTCTAGAATTGGCAAGATGAAAGATGTAAAATGAAAACAACATTTTGTTGAGAAATATGTATTATGTCACCTTTTATTTGCAAGTTAATGTATGATGTTGGCATCCACCTATTCCTCAAAGTTGATGGCGTCAATGGGGATATTAGGATGGTCAATACTACACATCCTAATAGTGAAGTCATTATATCCTACATCTTTTTTTAGATTTGCCTTTGGTATGCTCATATTTTGGATGCTTCTCTCATGAATTGGATTTTGACAGGCTTAAATTTTGTAAAGGAATGTTTTGATCATCAATGCAACAAGTGTAATTGTGATGTGTTACACATGAAAACTTGTAATGCATTGCAATTACACTTGTTACATTGATGATGAAAAAATGTTTTTGTAGTCCACATGTAATGTCCCCTCTTAAATTGTGGGCTACAAAGGTAACAAGCTCAAATACCACCATACCGGGATAAGGAGGTCAACCCAAAGTAGATTCTTGCTACATGTCCATGTGCACCTACTTATGTCTGTCACTAATACTGTGGAGTAGTGTAGAGCCCAAGTTGTTAATGATTATCCACTATGGATGGGAAAGGAACATATGAATGATTATTTTTGAACCTACTATATTTATTTTATGAATATGTGGTCCCATAAAGGTCAATGGGTGAACCTTTGTGACAAAAAACATGGCTTTCATCTAAATTCACATTTATCTTTTCACAAAGTGATGAAAACACATTACATTATTCATAAAATGTTGTCATAAAGTAGCTATAGTAAGGTTTTGGGATTTCTAATTGGTCATGCAATTAAATAAAAGTGATTAAGATGAGAAAATATTCAAGATTACAATGTTTTATACAGTATAATCACATAGTATAAGTTTCATGAATAATTTTTGAATTTCTATAAGATGATGATTTTTTTTAAAACATAAAAAAAAATTGAAAAATTAAAAAAAAAACTAGTCACATTTCACAATTAATGAATATGGATTCAATGATAATATGATGTGATGACAATGATATAAGGAGGATTTTTTGGAAAGATTTTGATGACCAAGTTTTTTTTATGTACTTTTAATTATGGGTCTTTATTATTAAATATGTTATTCAATGAAAATAATAATTTAAAAAATCATCCTTCAAATTACAAATCTCCATAAAATAAAATATGGTTTGATTTTTTTAATGATGTCCAATTACACCTTGAAAAATGACTCGTGTGATTCAAGGTATCCTACCTCCACAATACTTGCATAATGTTAATTTCGACAATTATAGATTTCCACATGTGCCTAAAACTATTACACTTTAACATGTTTTCATCTAGAGATCACTTTGAATATATAGCTAATTAAAGACTAGCAACAAACTATTTGTCAATTGGAAACTTAAGTTTTTTGCCTATTGAGATATTGGCCATCTAAGTCTTACATTGAAGTTTGATTCCATTTCTAAATGGGTGCTGGTTGGTTATTGAAAACACACTTGGTTGTCAACTAGAATATCAATTCAATTATTAATAACCTACCAAGTGGTTATTGATTTTTTTTTAATTGATAAAGAACCTACCTCCTTGGTAGGAAGCACATAAAGAATTAAAAAGACCTTTTTGGGCCAATTATTGAATTAAAAAAATTTGATCACCTACCAAGACATTTGGAATTTTCATCTAAGTAGGTTATCAGTTTTGAAACCCTAAAATTTACAACCAACCTTATTTTTCATCCAAATAGGTTATCAATCTTTAACCCAATATGTACCTTCTTGGAACATCACCCCACATTTCAAATTTGTCCATTGTTGTCATTGTTTTCTTTTGCAAAAAACAAGTTTTTTTCATCCTTCTACAAAAACCAAAATTGCAATTAGGTCAATGTGAACTAATTACTTTAAAAGAATTCCTATTTTTGAACCCAAACTTCATATTTAATTTTTTCCACACAAGAAACCTTAAAGGTATCCAAAGAGCCTAAAAACAAGAATTTGCACTTTACGAAATTGCAAATGTAAAAAAAATGTACATGACATATACATGGAAAAATGTCTACAAAGAAGTAAAATCTAATTACCCTTATAGATACCAAAATGTTTTGGAGCCTTCCAATGTGGCACTCCATTGTTGTTGGTTAAAATATTTGAATTTATAAAAATAAATAACACATTATGTGTTGAAAGGTAGGTGCACAAATGGGTGGATCAATTTGCCACAAATCCAAAGTCCCTATTTACTCAAAATCCCAATTAGATCTTGAAAATTACAATTAGTTTACACTGATTTCCTCCATATTTTTTTCCATGTCATTAATGTTTCATTTCAAGTTTCTCTATGTAAGCAAAAGTACCATAAAACACTTTTTCCTCCAATATGTATGGACTTATAAAAAAATGTTCTTAATTAGCTCATTCAAAAGTCCATAAGTATAGTCCTAAAATTTAATGAATATTTTTTTTGACCTTTAGCTTCCTTATTATGATATTTTACTAATTTCAAGTCCTTAACACACCCCATCAATCAATGGATTGTATCATAGTCCACAAAGAAATGGCAATCAAAAGTATAGTCCATGAGTTTTAAGTTTAAAAGTCCATGGCTTTTATGATTTTTAAAAATTTGTAAAATGATTTTGTGCATCATTTAGATATCCAAGTTAAGATTTTAAAACCAAGTTCATTTTAATAAATTTCAAAATCTATAAAGCAACATGGGCATTGCAATGCCAGCCACCAAGCAAGATTACCTTACATGACACCCAAATTGGTCCACCCATTTGTGCATGCACCTTGAATCAAGAATGTTTTTTTCATCTTTTGAAGTCCAACTTCGTATAATGTTTACCACATAATTAAAAAATTAATTAAAAAAAAGACCCTGTCCCCTACCTTACTTAGATAATATAACTTGTGGTTGTTATCAAAATAATTATTGAATAAATTGATAATTGAGGGTTAAATTTACTTGGACACTAAACTTAATAACCAATGGGTCTATTTTTTAATTTTTTTGATATTGAGCGCTTGTGTGGTCCAAAAACCACCTACCCAATTGATTAAATGAAAAATAAAATAAAATGATAAGCACACGTATAAACAAACAATTGAATGTCATGCATTGGCACTCACCTTTATGGCAAGTTTAAATAAATTTCTACACCAATCACACATGGTGGCAACTCCAAAATAAGGCAATGTTAAGTTAGGAGATAAGTTTTTCACCAATTTAAACCAAAATGTTTATATGTAACAAAAAAGATGATATGGATGCTCATGTGGCACAATGTGGTGCTAAATCAATGCTAGGCTATGGTAGCCTCATGATAAAGCAACATTGAATTTCTAAAATATCCCATATTGAAATTAAAATTACAATGTTATGTAGCAACCCCAAAAAGAGGGCTTTAAGTCAATGTTTGGGTAGTACCAATTCAAGTTTTTGATTTCCTACTTAAAAGTATGTTCCCACAAACAAGATTCATGTTCCCAATTGAGGAACTCTCCTCCTCTTCCCCCTACTTTAATACATTTACATTAATTCCAAATATTGAAAGTTGAAAAGAGTTCACACTTCCAAGGAAGCTCAATATTCCAAATTCAAAGCAATACAAAAAGTAACATATAAAACCTTGGGGTGCAAAAAAAAAAAAAAATACTAGCCAATTTTATTGATAAGTTCAAGAGCTTTGAAAAATAATGAGTCTGAAACTTGATTACTGGAAATTATTAAAGAAGGTGCATTCATAATCTTAAAAGCTACCTAAAGGGGTGGACACTACTTAAAATTGTAATTTTGTATTTTTGAAAAATCACAAGCAAAGCACAATAATTTGGATTGAAATTTTATTTCTGAAATAAGCTTCATTACTTGCAACATTTCAATGTTCAAAATTTGATGCAAATTGATGATGTTTCACAAGTGATAAAACATTAAAACCTCAAAGGTAGACAATTTTTAATTTCTTTTGTTTTTTCACTGTCCTTTTTCCTTATCAAATGTGCACCATTCCTTTTCATAATTGAGAGGATTTTAATATTCATGATCAAAAGATAAAATGGAGTTGAAATCAACAAAGCACATTTTTACAACCCAATTAAGTGCCTTTGGTTCAAATGTGCTTTTGGCCTTAAAACTCATAAATTTTGAAGATGTGTCAACGAATGTTATTCATTTTTATGTGATAAAAAACACGAACGTATAGTATATATGATGTATTATCAAGGTGTAAATTGTTTTTTCAAAATTTAGAACATAATTGTAAACTTAATGTGAAGAATGCAAAAAATAAATTAATAGACCAATACATGATTTCCAAGTGTCACATGTAATCCTTGGAAAATGACTTTTACTTTGGTGCTATTGATTCAAAGATTGTGAATCCACCATGGAAAGAACAATTGATCATCCATATAACTCTTGTTTGTGAATGAAAACAAAAGGATTGAAACGATACAATAATAAAGATGATGATTACAAAACACACACACAAATAAAAAAATGAAGGAACATTTTGCACCAACCATTATTTGATGAGTCAAGACAAAGAGGTCGAGTTGGTGGATTGTTCAATTTTTGTACACATACTTGGCTTGACGATGAGCCTTGATTTGCAATGTTGAAACAAGAGATGCTAACAGATTCAAAAAATAAATTACAACACATTTTTGCAAAGATGTGACAATAATAACAAGGGACAAGTGATGGTGTTCTCAACTTGCAAACATGCAAACACATCATCACAAGTGTGAATGATGATAAAATGGTATTTTTACATCATAAGTATGAATGTTCAAGTGCATAAAACTAGGTATCATCATGCTTGATGGAAGGGTAGGTATAGATCATTAAATGTTAGCTTCACTATAAGAAATCATGGCTTTTTTTACTAGGCTTTTTGATAAAAAAACCCTTCATATGGTTTTTTTGCCCCAATGTCCAACTTGACCGAATTTGTCGCAACCCCACTTTGGGATAAGTGTGAGGATGAAACTCACACCCCCTAAAGTGGGAAGTTGGAGTCCTCCGGGACTCCCGAAAATTCAGAGCTCGAATTCAAGGGTCAAAACACCTCGCATTGAATTGTTCTTTATATCAATGGAAAGGTCTTGAAGTGTAGATGCCCAAAATGGCCTCACATGTGCCATTTGGACATCTGCAGCCCAAGTTATGGGCAAAAGAAAGGGCGAGAGTCAAACTGGTAGTTTGACTCTAGACCACTAAAAGTTGGGAATCGACCTCTTCCCAACGTTTGCTGAAGGAGTGTGACATGGCGTTGAAAAGCTCTCAAGAAGAGCTACAACTTTGGTTTAGACCTCGTTCTAATAAGAGGTCAGAGCCGGGAGATATGAGTTTTCAAAGTCCCGGGACTCCAACCCAGGACAATTTCAGGACTCCTCCTTGGGAGTCCCAAGAAAAAGAGCCATTTCAATGTAGCCTCCACTGAGAGCTGCAGAGAATACTATATGGGGGAAGGTGGTGGCTTCCCTCGAGTCCAGGCCGTGGTGAGTCAAGTGCGTCCAAGTGCCCGTGGCTTGTCCCAACACCCAAGGGTGTTATCAAATGTGAACTAACCCTCTTGTGGTTGGTTTTGAATGTAGATTCGAGTGAGATAATACTTGTCCCTCTTCCTAGTCTAATCCCGAGACTTCTAGCACGCCCCTCTACCCCCTTTTAGTGCTGGAAGTCGGGAGCGGCCTTTAAGTCCCAACTTTCCGCAATTCAACGCACTTGGACCCTCAAGTGGGTCTAGCAAGGGACTTAAAAACGCGTCAGAATTGCCATTTTGGACAAGTTGATTTGGACCTCACCATTTTGATTAGGTCTTTTTGGTTGGTTTTTTTATTAGGAATTTTTTTACTGAACCACTATGACAATAATATAATCTGGGCAACAACCAAAAATATATATTATTAAATTATTTTAGTTTAAACTAATAGGCAAGTATTAATTAATTAATTAATTAATTAATTATCCTACCTACCTACATAATTAATAAACCTAATGATTAATGCCAAATTATTTTAAAAATTTCCCCACCAACCCATGTCTTAAACCTAGGTTAAGCCACTTAACTTAACCACCTAGGTTAAACCAAACCACTTAGGTTAGGCAAAGCCTTCTAGGTTAAGCCCCTAGGCCATGCCAAGTAGCTTAGGCTAAGTGGTTTAATAGCTTTTGTAACCTAGGCTACTTAATTAAGTCACCTAAGTAGCCAAGGTAGCTTAAGTTATAATGTGGGGACTTGAACTCCTCACTTCCACATTGAAGAGTCAAGTTCTTAACCATTGCACCACCACCTGAAAAGGTGATTTTCTTGGACAACATATTTGGAATGAACATGATTTTGGACCAACATATTGTAATCAATTTCCATGAATAGGTAGGTTATAATTAGATTAACTTAAGTAGGTAGGAGGTACTTATTAATAAATGCATGTGCTAGGTAACATGTAAGTTATAGTTTATTAAGCTTTAAAAGCACTTACTAGATCTATGTTTATAGTTACTTAGTAAACTATCTACGGGCCTATATTATTTAGTAGGCTATGTAGGTACTTATTAACCTATTAATAGACCTAATTTAGGCATACTAAGTAGGTAGCCTAACCTATTAAGTAGGTTTAAGTTTAAACCGTTTATTTTATAAACAATGCTACTACCTAGTAGGCCTAGGTGGCATAGCTTAGGTTAGCTACATACTTAGTAAACTTAAGTAGCTTAGGTTAAGTTATGTACATACTTAGTAAGCCTAGGCAGTGTAATTTAAGTTATATACATTTTTAATAGGCCTAAGGACCTTAAGTTAAACTACATACCTACCTAATAGGCCTAAATGGTCTAAGGTTACCTACCTTGTAAGCTTAGGTGGCCTAGGCTACTATTTTAGTTAATAAAATAAGCTACCTATAGGTAATTAATAAAAATATCATTAAAAATGATTGATGAATTATTATAAATTATAAATAAATAAATAATATCAATGATTAATAATTGATTAGGTCCTAGGAATTACTAAATATTAAATATTAATTAATGATTAGTTCCTATTAATTAATGTATATTCAATATAAATGGGTGATTATTGAATATTTCTTATGAAATATTAAATATTTAACATTTAACAATAATAATTTACTATTAATTACTGATTATTGATTATTTACTATGAATTAATAATTATCAATTAAAACACATATTTAATTAAATTAAGATTAAATTACTAATTTAGGACTTTTCCCATTCCCTAAACCCTAAACCCTAAACCGTCAAGTAAAAATAACAATCACTCACAAAAATAACATCCACAAAGACATTTTGTCTCAAAAAAATTCATAGCAATATAATATTATGTTAGTTTCAAAATTAATATATATATATGATGAAAAGAATATTTTGCTTGGTGCCCACCAAATGAAAATTATAGGATTAAATTTTTTATTAGAACTTTATACAAGTTAGTGGATGGAATGAACTCCAATTGGTTAGCCACTGGACTTAACAAATTAATGATCATTTTCTACATGAATGTCATATTATAATTTTTTTGAATTACATTATTTCCAAATAAAAACAACTTTGTAACCAACAATTCCAAAAATATCCATGTTCATATTATGTTTAAAAACATCCATATCAGCTCTAAGAAAAGATTATGAATTTTCATGAGTGATTGAAAGCCAAAATGTTAGTGCTCCCATCTAACATCAAAAATCTCAACCCTTTGAATTTGAAACAAGGAGAGAGGCCAAATTATCAAAACTATAACATCACACTATCACACAATTTCTACTAATATTTTTCAAATATATATGCACCATAAAACTTTTAAAAATTTAATTGAACACTTGGTGGCCACAAGGTGAAACATAAAAAATTGTAAGCTATGAAAACCAAATGACACAACTCCCATTTAAAATGAGAAAAAAGAACTCAATGTTTTGAATCCAATATATTGTCAATTACCTTGACGATGTAGCCACTTTAGGTTTTTACCAAGGGTGATGTGCAAGAAATGCCAACAACTTCAATTTTCTTGCACATAACGCACAAGAAAAACGTCCTTTGTTGGAGGTGAATGACTATCATTTGATTTTCGACTTGCATGGTGTTCTTGTTGATATGGGTGAGGGTCAAATTAAAATTCGCCTAGTGGTTTTTAGGCTTGGCATCAAAGAATTCCTATCCACTTATGTAGAAAAAATTATGGTTTACATGTGGTCCTTGGCAATGAAGAGAAACTTTTTGAGGCACTTGGAAATTATCATTGAGAAAACTAGCATTTGCCTTCCATCTTGAAGGATAGTGGACTAGTCATTCTATTTCAAAAATGATCACTTTTTGCTTGAGAAGCCAAACAAGCCAATTTCCTAGTTTGACATTTGAAAATACCTTGTTGATAGATGATACACCTCAGAAGAATTTGTTTAATCCTCCTTTTAGTGCCTTTTTTTGAGATGTTCTATGGTTTGCACAGTGATGCTAGTTACCTGCTACAAACCATTTTTCCTTATTTTGGAATCTTTGCATTTGTTAGGACTGCACATTTGTAAATTTGTAAAGTTAAATCCTTTTGGTAGCATTACAGATGTGCTTCTTGATGACCTTTAATATGCAAAATTGATTATTCCATGTTTTGTAGAATGTGATGAAACATTTTGTAATAGAGTGAAATCAAAATCTCTAAATAAAAAGAGATGAACTATTTAATTTATTTATTATGATCATTATGTATGGATGGTTTACTAACTTGAATTACGATGGGTGCATGCTTTATCTTTATTAGTTGTTTTCTTGCCTAATGTACTAGAGTCCAATGTAAGGGTTGTTCCACACAACTTTCTCTCCCACAAACATCCATTAGTTTTGATTTGATAGTTGGGCATTTCACAAACACATTGTTAATTTCTCATAAATTGTTCTAAAATTTCAATGCAAATGACTTGGTGGCCACTAGGCACTTCATGCACATAATTTAACAATTCCCTTATATTTCAATGACTTTTCTAAATATTGTTTTCTTCCATCTATTGTTAGCTTGCTTGGTGGTTGCCCAATGTTTTTTTACATAGTGTTATGCAAATATTTAACTTAGAAAAATATTTATTATTAGCACGTGGACATTTCGCTCCCAATTTATTATTGTAAATCTTGATAGCACATTATCCTTTTCCACATGTTTAATTCATTTTCTTGATCGGTTTTTCTGCTGTTTTAGTTCAATGTTTCATCCAAGTTGATTATAGTGGTCAATGGTAGTTCAATGCGTTTGTGTCTACGTTTGTCATCTTTTGAGCCTAAAAAAATGTTGGTTTTTAACGCCAATGGCATGTTGTGTTATTTCCCACCTTTGGTTGTTCTACAAGGGAATGTTAGAATGTTTGGAAAAAATATCAACAAGACCAAAGTGAAAGTTAGAGTTGGAATGGAGAATTTTTTGAGTAAGGCATTTCAAAAGTTTCATATCACAATTTGGTTTTTTATGAAACTTGAAGATGTATTGGAAGTTCTTCCCATGTTCATGCTTGAAAGTTTCTTGGATTGGTTCGTTTTCATTTGGGGATGTGAACAATGTTTTAAAATGTCTGGTGAAATTTCACTTGGGTCCCATTATTACTTAAATGATTTGAAATGTGTTTATTTTGCTTGCCGTGGTAAAGATTATGGAAAGGATGATCAAACATTACTATTGATGATGAATGTAGTAAGGTGCTTCGGAATCTAAAATGGATTGGTCTTTTTCTTGAATCATTCAGGGGACATATGTTTTCAAAAAATAAGGTGCAATGGTTGGACCTGCCATCCTATTTGTGGCCACCCTTGGTTGGATTGCCATTGGACAAAACGATTTGAATTCATTATGACTTTATGGTCAAGTATTTTAAGCCTTGTTTAAGTTCTTCGTCAAAAGATTATTTTTGGTTCCTCTAGTATATGTATAATGATAATGCCGATGTTCACAATAAAAAACCCTCTTCAAGTATGTAATCTTAATCATTCCATTTTTTTTTTCTTTCTTTTTTGCATTTTTTGTTACTTATATATATAATTGTTATGTGTTTTAATGTGTAGTTGTTTTATGGTTTCGACTTTTGTGTGCATTGGTTTGGATAATTGTTCGTAGAATATGCGACTTTGTTTGTAGCTATGAAAGGGAGGAAATGATGTTTGTTAATCAATTTTTTATTTTGAGATGGTGTCGATATTGTTGCATATTTGAGTATGGGCAATCACAAAACTTCTAACACTAGGAGGATTTCACATTGTGTTTAAAATTATCCACAAATTTAGAGTACCTTTTAGGGCTTTTATACAATTTTTAAAAAAATAATGGATATTTTGTTTCAAGACTCTTGGAAAAATTAGGAAATGTGTTTTGACAACTTGGTGGCCACTTGGTGGTTCAATTAGTTTAAAATTATCCTTCAAATTTAAGCTATCTTTTAAGGTTTTTTCAAAAAGAAAGATTTTTAATACTTATTTTTTATTGTCAAAACTTTTGGACAAATTAACATAGTTACAATTTTGACAACCTAGTGGCCATTAGGACCAATTTGTATCTAAAACATTTAATGAAGGTTGTTCAATTATGTAATATACAACATAAATTACTGAATTTCACAACTTTTTCTCTTGTTATGTAATTTTTTTGATTTTTTTATTGTTGTAACTTTTTTTCATCTTGTTCTAGGCCCAGTGGCCACCATGCTTCAAGGTTCAGATTGGATTTTCTAATATTGAATATAATGTTTTTTTGATTTATGTAAATTGTATTTCATTAATTCATCATTCAAATTCTTTTTGTTTTTTTTAAACAACCTACCATGGTGTCCTCAAGGTTTAATTTGTATAACTTGGAATGTAGCTTGTAGTTCTTTAAAAGCTTTTTCTTATGGTTATCAAACTTTGTCTTAGTGGCCACTAGGTCATTTACAATGAAAGATTCAAAAATTTAACATTGAAATTTGTGTGTTGGCATTTTCAAACTTTTGTGAAGTCCTAAATTAATTAAATATGTGTTTTAATATACTAAAATTTATTACTAACTAAAAAATTAGTTTAAAATAATCATTTGTCAATAAGTATTTACAATTATATATTGACTACTATTAATTATTATAAATTATTATCAAGTATTAGCAAAAAATTAGATAAAATTGATAATTCGATAATAATAATTAATCAATTAAGAAATTGATGGATAAATTAATTATATAAAGTATTAATCATAAATTATTGAGTATTAACTATCAATTATTAAATATGAACTAATTAATGTACTATGTTTAAGTATCTACATGTGCTTAAAGGTAGCATGTAAGTAGTCTATTAAACTTTATAAGTAGCTACTAGGTGTAATATGCCTAATTAAAAACCTACTAGCCATGAATTTATGTTTTGTATGTACCCTATGCAAAATAAATTTGTAAGTTAAATAACCAATTTAGTATGGTTGATTTGACTAGGTGTCAAATCAAAATGGCTAATTTGACTAATTATAAATCACAATGACCATTAAATATGGCCAATTTGTTTTGCTTTGGTAATTTTGATGGACCTTTTGCCTTTTTGATTAAATGTTTGGTTTGTCACATAGTTAAAAAAATCACTTAGTCAAATGTTTTAGTCAAAAGTAATTCATGTCTTTCATGCCCCAAATCTTTAGTCAAAACAATTAGCCCCATTGGTCAATGTGGACATTTCAATCAAGTTGGACCTTCTAAAAAGTCATGTTTTCTTGTACTGCTTGGTGTCGGGGGATTTATCACTAAAGTTTTTAACACCAAGTGTGAAGGAAAATCTAGTTTGGTAATTTGAATGCAAAATGAAATTGATGAAAAGAAATAATGTCCAGAGAATACCTCCAACTCTCTAGCTATCACACACATTGGTGTAAAATTTGGGGATGAAATTTTGACTTGAACTTGACCTAGTTTTGAATGACATTTGGAATATTATGTGTACATATAACAAGTGGGCATGTTCCATAGAAGTGCATGCATCTAGATGAAAAGTCTAGATCTAGAAGGGAAGTTTTTAGTTTGAAGTTGCCATAAAGGCTAAAGTCATCATGGAATGAGTTGCTTGTTCCAAGTTCAAACCAATTTTTTTCTTCTAAATCCTAGACTTATGCAAAACCTCTTCCATCTAGCAAATACATGACAATACATGTGATCAATATGTTAGTAATGAGAATCATAATTACACTTGGAGATATTTAAATTTGAGATTACAAATTTTTTTCCAACTCTAATGCATATTTGGGAAAAATAAAACTAATTAGGGTTACCTCCTTGTTTACTTTTTACACCTACCAAATGTCATTGGTTAGATTGCTAAATTATCAATAAATTATGAAAGTATTGTATACATGACATTACTACCAACATACAAAGTTGCTTATGATATTTAATGTTTCATGATGGGAAATCAACATTGTCCATTCATTCTCCAACATATATGTATGTATAGTGACATATTGTGATTCATAAAATGTGGCAAAAATGTTTTTAGCCAAAGTTGATATTATATATATAGGTTAATGCATGATTAATTTTTAAAAAAAAAGAATGACCCATGAAATAATGAACATAATATTTTGATATGCTCTGAAATTTTGATCATTTTTCAAATGCAATGAAAAACTTTGCACATTGAAATAAAAAATATTCATTTTCCAACATTGATTGTCACATGGATTATCAAAGAGTTGCAAGTTGTTGGGCCAATGCCCAACAAATTAGAAAAATAAAATAAAAATTCATTCAATGATTCCACAAATCTATTTTATGAAATTTGATTTTTGGACAAAAACAACTTGCCATCCTTGGATTTATGTTGTAATTATTTCCTAGAATTGCATTTTTACCTTAAATTTAAATCCAACTTCACACAAAACTTGATGATGTGGGACAAGGATGTGAAATATACATGAAAAATCTCAAGAAAAACTATTTGAATAACATGAAAGAGTTTAAATATGAAATAAATTAAACATGGTTATAATGTAAGGTTGTACCTTACTTGTGGATAATACATTGAAAAAATGAAGCAAATATCTCTCAAAGTTGTATTTAATTGAGGAGCTAACTTAATAAAGTTTCCATATCACCCACTATGGCATAATTGAAAGGTCATTTGAGTATTAGCCCTTATATATATGCATATGAATGAAAATGGGTGTTCAACCTTCACATATTAATGTCATGTGTGAAGGTTTATTTAAACTACATGAAATATTTTTATTATTATTATTTTTTTTGTGTTACTCTTAAAATACATGTATGTTTGATGCAATGTATTTTTTCTAGCAATGCTTTTCCATTTTTTGACAAAAAAATGGGAAAAATTTGGATGTTTTCTTCTAATGTAAATTCAACTAGTTTTGCTAAACTTTTGTTGAATTTTCCCAAAATTTTGATATCAAGAAAATGAAAAAAATAAAAATAAAAATTTGGTTTGATGAACTAATTCGGATTGGTTTGTGGATGTAATTTGTGACATAATTCATTAAGCACAAGTTAGTGGCTTGAGGTGCTCACTATGCCATGAAACCAGTTGGAGTGCCTTGGTTCAAATACTTCAACCATGTAAAAACATGGTTGTATGGGTTTTGCATCCAGATCTCCCTTTTCTTAACCAATTGATAGTATACTTGTGTTGAAGTATAGAAGGGAACAGGTAACGCTTTGGCCCCAACACATGTCACTGTCAAATCATGTGTCTAAAGTTAGCAATATAATAGTCATTCTTGTGTTGAAAATTGAAGCTCATGGACTATTCTTAAACATTTGCCTATTTTTTCATAATGATGATATGACATGTGCACACAAGATCTACATATTTCTTTTTTTGGTTTGCACCCATCTTCCATTAGATTCAATACATTGATTGGAAATCTGGTTCATGTTTTAAATTTTATATCGACCTTTGTGGATGGCACAACTCCTTCATTTTGAAGCCAAATATTTTTGGGCATTTGTTGGATTCATCGAACCATATCATTGAACCAATAATAATATAAATTACCTCAACATGGGGGCAAAAGTGTTCTTATATTGAAGAACATTGTGAAAGGTTTTTAAAGAATCCAATCCTTAATGTTCCATGTTCCAAGTCCAAACAACCTTTGATAAATTGAACACAATCTGGTTTCAACCTTGATACAACTTTCAAAGGGTGGATGCTTTTAACTATTTTAATCTTTGTCCCATGGGACATGATCATTGATTTGATGTTAACCATTTTTGCACACCACTTAGTCTAAGCATGGTAAAGTATCTACAGAACAAGTAGAATGGTCACCGTAGTGCAGAAATTTGGGTCTTTGGATAATATTATACACCAAAAGTCAATTCATTGAAGCAACAAGTAAATCATTTAATACATACATCCTTCATTATTGTGAAAGTAAATATTTATGATTTAATGGAGCATTTCTTAAGTAATTCAGTTTGCCTCAACTGTTGTTCAATTCTAAAGAGTAGACCACATGTCTGTCCATGAAACTTTATAGTAAGGAAAAACAAAATGGAGACCTACATACATATGGGATGCACATACAACCTCATTGTAGTGATGCAAACACTTTCTAGGCCCCAACATTATATATGCCCATAGTTGTCAGTACAAGAGTATTGCTGCAATTCTTTTTCCCCCAGTCTGCCCTTTGCCACATTTCTTTTTACCTTGGCATTTTGAGACATGTTTTGGGTCTGTGTCATACATGTTTTGGGCATGTTACATGGCCCTTGGTACTTATAACATGGGAGGTTATGGGTGCAAAACATGACAAGTGAAAAAAACAGGGCTGAGGGCAGACTGAGGGGAAAAAATTGTAGCTGTACTCTTGTATTAAAGCAAGATTCACACCTGGTGTGAGGGTGTTTCTGTTAAAACAGGCTACCATTAGCATAGTCGTCACATTTTTTAGACTTTAGCACATAATGTTAGTAACCATGAAACTTCAGGGACCAAAAAAAGTTGTGCATTTACACTTAAGATGCCACAACCTGTTTCATTACCCTAACATAATAGGGCATTCACACCAGAGGTACCTTAAAGGTATGTAGCAGTGTTGTTGTCTTATCTTTTGCTCTAGGTGGGTGGTAAGTGTGAAGGAGGTGGGATCTAGACCTCCCCCCCCACCCCCCATCTTATATGTGCTAGCTAACATTGAGTTAAATGGTCATTTTTGGCCTTGTTATCTAATGTTGAAAAAAATGTCTAAAATTTAAGTTTTAAGCTAGATTGAATGTTAGCTATCACCAATGTCTAACATCAAGATATCACCACTTGTCACTTAGGATGCCATGTCATTGACAATGTTAGCTAACAATTCATATGTGAATGCACATAATAATCAAGAAAGCGTAACATTGACTTACCATTGATTTAACACCAAGTGTGAATCAACCTTAATTGCAGTCACAACAATGGGCATATGTAATGTTAGGTCTTTTTAGGAGTATGAAGTTAGTTTGAAGTATATACATTTGTATTATTTGTTCATGAAGTGCAATTGGAGAAATAAAAAAAGCTTTCTTACTATGAGACCATGTTGGAGGTCCTTGTAATTTAAAAGGTTTTTTAATTAAATCAAGAATTTTTTCCCCTAAAAATGAAGCATGTAGTATTTAAAGTTTTGACAAATCTATTTTTCATTTACTTTTTGGAGCATTATTGATGATTTGAAAGGACTTGAATGAAATGTCTTCTTTGCCATGCTTATACTTTGTTGGGAACTTGCTTGTCAAACATGATTTGACACTAATTTGATGTGTTATATTCATTGTAGCAATTATATCAACTTGAATTAAATGCAAATTGAAGGCTAGGATTGCATAATTTTCTTCAATTGAAATAACCTAATTCTTTTGGTTAGTTATATGTTATGTATATATAGTGGTTTGTCTAAGACAACAAATAATATTCACTTGTTTTAACAACCACACAACCAAAATATCTAGTCACCATTATGGCAGTTGTTGTTGATTTTCTATTGATGATGAAAATATGTCATGAAAAAGTTATGGGTTATTGCATGATGGTTTAGATTTTGTGGTCAAAATACCCAAAATGGGTATATTCTTTCTATAAGGAGTCACTTCATGTGCAACAAAGTGGTTATTTTTTTATTGTTTCAACTGGTAAAATAATTGATGTTGAATTTTTTGAATCAACATGAACGATGACATTTTATTAATGTAAATTAAGAAAACATTTTTGAAAGGTTTGAAATGAATCTAATGAGTATGGAGTACCCAAAAACACGCTTAAAACACTACACCAAAATGTGATTTTCATAACTATAAAAATACAATTGTAGTAAAACTGAATTTGTTGTTTATGTCAATTTTGTGATCACTTATATTAGAATGGCATAAAAAATGAGTCCTATTTGATTATATAGGCTTTTGAATGTAACCATAAAAATAATGTTTTGGTGTAGTGAAATAATGTAATGCATGCTTTCATTACTTTATGAACTTTTTTGAAAATATTCAAATTTTTTTTCAATGATATATTCATGAATTTTTTTAAAAAGATAATTTTACATATTAATAATATAATATCAAAATTTTTTGGGTCATGACATTTTTGTTTTTTAATGTTAACATATAAATTTTGATTTAAAAAATACTCTCCTTGAATGATCAATCATATTTGAACACATCACTTTTAATAAAACTACCCACTCTTTGTAAGGACTCAGTTAAGTGGGTGCATTTGTCTCCTTTTAGCATGAACATACCCATATATAAAATTAGATTTGATGGAACATGTTTTGAATCACTGCTTATAGAACTTCGGGTGTAAATTATCAAAATATATCTCATGTACATAATATATTATCATTATGATCAATGCATGAAATTAAAAAAAATCCAAGTGAAAATAAATACAAAATCATCAAATAACTTTTACTATGTAAGATTCTTTCAAATTGCATTGATTATATATTTGATAATGAATAGACATGAGATAAAAATTGTAACCATAATGTATTATGCTTGAAATTTTTTAGAATAAAGAAATCATATAAATCTAATTTGAAGTGTAAGTTTTAATTACATTTTATTTTCATCTACACAATTCATCTTTAATTCAATTTGTTTCAATTCCAATTTTAAAACTAGTATATTCATAGGTTTTGTTCATAAATTTTAATGGCAAATGTTTTCAAGGTTTGCAAATGATAAAATTCCAAAATTCCAGATTTTGCAATTTAAGTTTGTAAAATCATGCATTCATCCCATTCCGACTACTACATATTCATATGCGATTTTTGTTTTCACATTTATGCACCCAATTGTAGGAGACATGGATCACAAATATGTTGATTATATTTGTGATAACCCATGTTCAAATACCATATGTGACATGTGTTGCAAAATAAGAAGGTTAAAACTACATCTCATTATCTTATATAGACTCTCAGGTCTAGTTACTGTGTATTCTCTAACTTTCTTGGAATGATTTACACTAAATAAAATCATAGTTTCCCTTCTCATATACCGCCTAGTTATCTTTTGCTCATATAGTTCTTTTTTGAAGCAATAGTACGGACATATTTGATGTGGTTGAAGACAAGATTGTTTCATCATGATGAGGAGTTTTGTTAAGGTCTTTACATATTCTCATGGTGTTGTTCAAATTTTATGAAGTTGGATTGCCCATTCATTTGCCATCTTTGGTGTATGGGCATGCCTTGATTGGGGGACATCCTTAAAGGTAAGCACATGATGTGCCCATGGATCCATTTAATAGCATTCCAGCTACCTGCCATGCCTCCAAACAAGGAACCTGTTTGGTGACTTGGCTAAGAACCTTTTCTTGTTGTGAATGATGGAACTTGTGGGCTCGTATTTTTTTATTGTAAGGATTTGATTTCTGGGCTAATTTTTGTTGATCATTAATTGCAATATTTTATTCAGATCCAGGCCAATACATTTAGATGTTCGTCTCAGTATATGAAGTTGATGACCTTGAGAGATAAGACATTCTAGGATCGATGGCCAACCCACTCAAAGGCTTGGTGTTGGGAGTTGGGACCATATAGAGACCTGATATGGGAGGAGCTACCTAGGGTGTAGAAAGGAAGAGGTTGTCAGTAAGCTGCTGTTGGCAAGAGTGATATTTTCTCGTTCTCTGAAGATTTGAACCAAAAGGGCTCAGAAATTACAATACATTAAAAAATTTGTATGGATGGTTTCAGGTCACAACAATATCAATTGAAGTGAAGGGAAAATATTCTAGAGAATGTTTCTGGCCAAAATGTTTGGAGCTTAATTTTCAGATGTTAGAGTGTCTCCAGTCACTACCCTGAACAAACTTAGCGCCAAAATAACAATGTCACACAATTTGATTGCAAAATTGTGGGTAAAGGAGTTCTTACTGCTATGGAATGTAGACCAGTGTTGGTCAGTTATTGATTTTTAGACCTATCCAATGGATTTCAATAAAATATATATGTATATATTACAAAGAAAGATATGTATTTAAAAAAAAATCCTTTTGTCATTTATGAATATGCTGGTATTCAATTTTCAAAACATGATAGATATGCATAAAGGTTATGCATATAAAATTTCAATTTTGTTGCTTTGAAAAAAACTTATAAGAATGCAACCTAGCTTTCCAAAATAAAAGCAATATGAACCAAATCCAAAACAATGTAACTTGTGAAATAATTGAATCCCAATTTTATGAAAAACTTTGCTCAATTGTAGCACAAGTTTTTTTATCCCAACCACACCCCCACACAAGGTTATGCAGGTGCACAAGAAAGAAGCCTATCAAGTTGTCCCCTAAAACCCTAGCTATGATATCTGAATAATCAATTTAAATCATTTCTAAAAAATATGTATAAACTCAATATCCATGTCCATAAAATTTAATACCATTAAGCAACAAATATGAATAAAGATATGTTAGGGATATCTATTGAATATCCATAGAGATTGGTTAGCATTTGCAATAAGTTCAATCAGATGTGGATATGATGGATAGTGAAAAAACACATTCAGGATATCCATACATTGATATCTGGGTACTATCCGGATTAACATCCGGACTTAAAGGTATAACCCAACAACACTAGTCCTACACTGATTGGTCCAGTGTCAACTTATTTTGATACCAGCTGATACTGGTATTGGTTATTTTATTTTATTTAATATCAGCCCAGTACTGGTATTAAGTTCAATATTGATTTTGGGCTGGCATATGGCAAGTTTATGCCTGGCATATAGACTGACATAAGACACATACGAGACTAGTATTATCTCAAGTCCCTGCCAGCTGGTACTGCTATTAAGCTGCTACCAGACTTAGGCCCATTTCAGACAAGGGTTCAAGGAGCAGGATCCACTGAAATCGAGCATTCTTATTGGTCAAGAGTTTTGAATTGCTCCCAAGGCCTTTAGACAAGGGTCCAGGATCAAGACAAATCAAATTGTGATTTAGCTTACATGGCATCTTTTTGGAGGAAAACCAATTGGTCCGGACTAAAAGAAAAGAGCTTAAATCAGAGCTCATGGTTTGAAGAACCAAAGTATAAACTAAGGTCCAAGGTTATTCGTTTTTTTGCTTTTTCAATTTTTCTCATTGTTTTCTTTTCCTGTGATTGCTCAAATTGGAAGACATGTCATGGAATGAGGATATTGTTATAACTATCCCTTTTTTTAATCAATTCTAGAGTTAATATGGCTAGCTTTTTGGATCCTCACAATGTGATTGCTAGGTATGCATTTTCACCCTTTTCAGGTGCATGAAATGAAACTGAATCAAAAGGTGGGATAAAAAGTGAAGCATTGAAACGTCAATTTTCACTAAAGGTGGGGTAGAAAATGAAAATTTGAAACATCAATTTTCACTACTGAAAGGGGATTTGAATTTACAAGAGATGTTTAAATTAGTTCTCATTTAAAAAAACAGCACCAAGAAATAAAATAGTTATGATATTTTGTGCCTATGTTCATCCATTTTCATCCATTGTTTAGTAAAAGTTAGAAAGAAGAAGGAAAAAAAAAAATTATGAAAAAAAAAGAAGAAAAATAAAAATACCAAAGGTTAACCTAATCCTTTCACATGCCAATCACACATTTCGAATATTGGATCCTCCAATTGGACTGCCTTTGGACACACTCATTGTACCATAGAAAGAAGTGTTTTTTTAGATGTGAAGAAGGGTCCAATTCAAGGTTCAATCTACCTCAAATTGGTCCTTGGGTTTTTGGTCCTTGGACCCTTGTCTAAATTGGCCCTTATGTCAGACAAGACTAGTATGATATTTGATACTAATGTTCATATAGTATTGATATTAATTTCTATGGTTGGAGCGAACCAGCAGCCATTAGTGCACCAATTCAGGATGAGGCCGTTCAAACTATTTTGGGGATGAACCAAAAACATATCCTCTTCCCTTTCCCATGGATTTTTCAGCCCCTTTTTTTGCCCCAAAATTTTCCCTTCCTACTTGCTTCCCCTCCCCCTCCTACCTCCTTCACCTCATTTGCCACTCATTTCATCTCTAGAGGTCGGGAGAGCTCCCGAGTTTTAGTAGCACAGAGTTTTGAGGAGATGTGAGACACAAGGCTTGAGGAAGGTGAAGAGCTTAACGTTGAAGGAATGTGGAGAGGAGAAAGCAAAAGGAATGTTTCATCCCAAATGTAGAAGAAAGGTAAGCTCCTTCTTTACTCTACATTTATTTATTTATTTTTTATGCTTGAAAAGAAGAAGATGCCAAGAGAAAGTGTTTGAAATAGAAGGGCAGAAGCGGGAGCCAAAAGTGAGAGGGCAAAGCAAGAGATTAAAGGAAAGTTCCCTCCTTTCTTTGCATTTTCTTATTTTCTATGTGATTTTTTTTTCTTTGTTTTTTTTTTCCTTTTCTTTTGTTTGAAATGAAGATATTAGGAGAAAGCATTTGAAACAAAAGGGCAAAAGTAGAAAGGCAGAAGCGGGAGCCAAAAGTGAAAGGGCAAAGTGGGAGGGTAGAAGTAGGAGCCAAAAGTGAGAAGGCAGAGTAGGAACTTGAAGGAAAGTTCTTTCCCTTCTTTCATTTCTTTTCTTCTCTATAGTTTTCTTTTGTTTGTTTTCTTTTCTTTTCTTTTGCTTGAGAAGAAGAAGATGCCAAGAGAAAGCATTTGAAACAGAAAAGTAGAAGCGGAAGTTAAAAGTGAAAGTGTAGAGCGGGAATTTAAAGGTAAGCTCCTTCCCTTTTCTTGGTTTTTTTTGTTGTTTTCTTATGTGTTTTTTCTTCTTTGTGTTTGAGAAGAAGAAGACGATAGCAATGTGTCGTTGTCTTTTTCTGTGTGGTGTTGTAAAGAAAAAAAAGATGATGGCAATGTGTTGTCATTTTCTTTTGTGGTGTTGTTGCAGTGAAAAAGGCAATGGCAGCTTGTTGCCACTGCTTTCATTTTTAGTGGTGTTCAAGCAAAGAAGGCAATGGTAACTTGTTGTTGTTGCCTTTTTCTTCTCTGTGTCTAAAAAAAAAAGGACGGTGTGGTAACGCGTTGTTGTCTTCTTCTATGGTGGTGTTTTAGTGAAGAAGGCGATGGTAGCTTGTTGCCATCACCTTTTTCTTTGGTGGTGTCAAGGCTTTATTTGGTGGTTTTTAGGTGTTTATATGGTTTAGGGCACAATAAAGGAAGAGTTTGTTACAAATGTAGTTCAAGCCAAGATGTAACGTTGCCATTTGTATACTACTCATCATGTAGCAAGGGTTATAAATATAACAGCTTTTTATCGAGCTAAACACAAGATTGTAGATAATGATATGGTTTAGGGTTTCCATTTTATATAGTTAGCTAGGTTTTTTCAACCCTTTCATTTTTTGGACTACCCAATTTTTGAATTATGGTCGTTTGATGTACTATAAAAAACTTTTTTTTTCATTGTATTCTTTAACATTTTTTGATCCACCCATATTTGTACATCTTTTATCAATACAATATTTTCTTTTAGTCACATTTGTTTAATGGGTATATGATTAATTATATATGTTTTTCTTTTCATAATCTTCTTCATACTTTATATGTAAGAATCAAAACTTAAATAGCCCCATATGAATAGGTAACATTGATTTGTCTAGGGTTTACAAAGATCAAAATGAACATTGTGCAATACCTACATCGTTTTTATTATAATTTCCATAAGGCCATTTCAAATATTTAATACTTGTATATAAGTTTCGTAATAATGGTTAATTTTTTACAACCATTGTAATATCCACATATAAGTCTTGTAATAGATGTTGGTTTTTTTACAACCATTGCAATACTCGCATATACGTTTCATAATAGTTGTTGGTTTTTTTACATCCATTGCAATACCCGCATGTAGGTCCATAAATAGTTATTGATTTTCAACATCTTTTTACTTGCATATAGGTTTCCATTGTAATATTTATGGGACTCATATGACATAATAATCTAATCTAAATATCGACAAATAATGTCATAATTAAGGAATTACTAGAATTTTTTCAGATAATGTAAATGGTTGATTATCATATTTTAACAATCATTTATTTATTAATATTAATTAATTAATTAATTGGTTGAACCTTAATTATTCAAATAATTAAAATTTATATTTAAAAATAAAAATAAAAATATGATATTTAATTTATTATTTTAATTACTTTTTATGTTGATAAGTTATTCAAATCATTAATTATTCATGATAATTAATTATCATAAAATTAATTTAGATGTATAAAAAGACATATTTTGGGTACCAAAACCGTTTATTTTGAAGTGACCTTACATGTGGGTATTGCATTTAGGGTTGATTATTCACCTAAGGTTGTTTAAATCACATATGGATTATTTCAGAATGAATTCGCATGCAGAGATTACATATAAATTTTAGTTTTCATTAAAAGGCCACCCAAACTACATAGTGGTTATTTCAAAATGACCCGACATGTGGGTATTACATTTAAATAAACATAAAAAAAAAAAACATCTATTACCATTTGGTAATATTTCCAAATTAAGTTCTTTCACTTTTTTTAAAATAAAATAAAATGACATTACATTGTTTTACATATGTTTAAACCATAAAAATTTTGCCCAAAATGCACCCTAAATTTATTTTAATTAATATAAACTTGTAAAAAAAATTTAATTAATTTATATGTCCTAAACTCTAAACCTAAACCATAATTTTAACATTAAATAGTAAATTTTACATTAAACCTTAACACTTTGTATCATTAAAGTGACCAATTTTGCATTATGTTCATTTTTATATATGTTAAATCATACTTTAAGGTGAATAAATAATTTTGCAAACATGAATTTCATGATGTATTGGCAGGGAATCAAATATTTGAAAAATGTTTTTATGTTTCATGGTTAATGAATTATCATAATATGATATGGGTATTACATTTAAACAAAAGTGGGTTAAGAAATATTGAAGTTTAACAACTATGGGACATATGAAAACAAAGGAGATTCATAATTATGTTATAGATCTAAACAAGTGATAACATTAAAAATCAATACAATGAGTAAAATCTAGAGTACAAACCTTAAGTTTTGATATATATGAACCAAATTCCTAAACATTAAATCATAAGGCATAACCCTAAAAATCCAAATGATATATGCCCTAAATGCAAAAAATAATACAAAGTATACAAATTATATAGTGCAAAACAGTTTTAAGAAAAGAAACATAGGAAAAAATTAAATTTTTTTTTTAAAGCTTTTAAACTTCAAAGATTTACTCCCAAAAAAAGAAAACTTAATCTTAAAAAAATAATGAAATAAATTTTGTAAAAAACCAAAGAAAAGATATGTCTTTTATCTTTGTGTGATCTCCAATTTTTTCCACTTTCTTTGAAAAAGATATAGAATGAAATTGTATTACTTCACATATGTCTAAACCCTAAAATTTCCCCCCAAATTTAGCATAATTTAGGTTAATTATTGTAGATTTCTGAAAAACTTGTTAACTAATTTATGTGTCCCAACCTCGAACTTAAACCATAATTCAATAGTACATATTTATAATAATTACATGAAAAGATGTATTATAATGCCCATTCCATAAGTAAATTAGGTAAATAAAATTTTGTAAGATATGCATTAACTAAACAAAAATGGTTGCAATTATGACATTTTTTCCACTATAAATTATTTATAATAACTACATATGGGGACCTATGTTCATCATCCATGAATTAGGGGGAACTTTAATAAATTGATAAGTAGGATTGGGGGGCTGGGGGTGGAAAAAATGAGTAGGTAATTAGTTAGGTATGTAAAAAACATAGGTAGGTAGGTGAACATAGTGGTAGGTAAGAAGGTGGGTACATAGGTAGGTAAGAAGATATATAGGTCGGTAGTTGGGTTAGTAGGCAAGTTAGTAAGTAAAAAGGAAGTTCAAGGAGCAAGGTAAATAGATTGTTAGAGTAGATAAAAATGTAGGTAGGCAAGTTAGTAGGTAAGAAAAAAGTTACATTAACAAGGTAATTAGGCAGATAGGCAAGTTAATACGTAAGAAACAAGTTACTTTATTAAGGTGACTAGGTTTGTAAAATATTTATGTTAATAAGGTGGTTGTGTATATAGGGTTGGTAAATAGTAATGTAACTAGGTTAGTAGGGTAGGTAGTTAATACAATGGCTAGGTCAATAAGGAAGTTAAGTTAGTAAGGTATGTAGTTAACAGAGTAGTTAGGTTATTAGGGTAGGTAGTTAGTACAATGGTTAGGTCAATAAAAAAGTTAAATTAGTAAGCTATGTAGTTAATAAGATAGCTAGGTTAGTGAGGTAGATAGTTAATATAGTAGTTATGTCAATAAGATAATTAGTTATTAAGGTAGCTATGTCAATAGGGGATAATTAGTAAGGTATCAAGGTTGGTACAATACTTATGAGGGTAGGAAGGTGAGTAGAGCAGGTATCTGTGAGGTTAGGTCCAAGGAAAAAACAGCCAAAAACAAACCTCGAAAAAATAAAATATAATGATCAGCAGCGAAAAGAAATGTACTATGATGAACCCCATTTGATGTCTAATAAAAAAACGCAAACCATCCAATGGATAGAACAGCCAACTGATGCATTGGTGGCTGCTGGTTCATTCTGGCCAGTCTCTATACCAGACCAACACTGGTGTAGAAGCTCTAAGCTCACAAAACCAGCTCAAGTTTACTCATTCCAATTTTCCTTATAATTCCTTGAAACTTAAATTATGGAATTAAAATTCAATTCCAAAGTGGGCCTCTCAAAACTTAAGCGTGATATCCAAGTTTCTTGAAACTTTCAATATAGATTCTGCTGTAGAGGCATCAAAGCAGTACTTGTTTACATATACCACTGGTATCATTTGTACAAGATATAGAAGGAACAAAGGAACAAAGTGCGAGAACATTAAATGACCAAAAACTATGTTAGAGTCTCCCTAGCTAGGCCTTGAACCAATTTGGAGTTTGGTGCAATATAACCAATAGCTCATTGTTGCTCCCTAGAAAATGCAACTGAGGAATTGGAGTTAGGGGTGTAGTACAGCTAGTAGTCTCTCTAGCAGTTTGGGGATTGAGCCTTTTTAACTGATTCGGGGATGTGAGCCCAATTACGGTTATCGTCACCAATGACTGGCCACCACCTCCATGAACGGTCTGATGAGCAAGACCGGAAGATCAATTGCAAAAGTCAAAAACTGCATTCCTGCAGTCATTACAAGAGTACCAACCTTGAAAGTTTAAACACAGACAGTCATGTTAGCTACAGTATTTCCAAAGAGAAGTGCACAGAGAGTGAAGGGTCAAGGGTGTTGATGATATTTTTGCATTGATGCATCTATCAGAGCCAATGAAAACACCCAATTAAGAGAGATACCAGATCCCATTACTAGAGCCCCAGAACCAATTTGAAAAGAGAGAGCCAGACCAAAGTCCATAGTTGTTGTCATTACTATTAACTTTGAATGAAAACTCAATTCCATGGCAGTAATCACTAAAAATGTCTCAGACTTTGATAGTGGCTTCAATGAAAGGATCATGAGATGTCCAGCAAACAGCACAAACTCTGAATAGGATCGAGTTCTATTAAAAAGAAAGGGTACAAAGGCTATCCTCCAAAACTTAATTTGAATAAAACTGGTTTAGTTCTCCTTTATAGTAATCATTTTCTCTTAATTCTTTAAATGACTACTATGAAGGATCTTGACTATGACAGGGTGAAAATACCTGTAGGAAATTTACTATTTTTCTAGTGTACAGACTTTCCTTTGATGTCTACCTTTAATGTCTAGTGTAGTTCAAGATTCGTCAGGTGTCGAGCCAGCCAGAATATTTAAAGTGGGAATCAATTGAAAATTGTGGGTTTTTCTATCTCGTAATACTCTACAGTAAATATCTAACATTTCTGCACAAAACCCACCATATTCAGAGAAAATTCAATTTTTGAAAATAAACTCACTGCTCTGATTAATTTTCCACCCGAAAGTCAGATATTTAAGTTCCCTGCTGAATTATGTACATATACTTAAAAATTTGAAAATCATTTGAACAAGTACACTACATTGGCATTCATCATATGGTAAATTAAGAATTCTAGTAATCATACTACCAACAAAGAATAATTACTTCAACATTTTGTCATACATAGCACAAAGTGTACACTAAATTTAATATAATCAAAGAGGTCACTATTGTCAAATTAAAGTCCCACAAACAACCAAAGATAGTGTTCATTTTCTTCTTTCGATGTAATTTTGTTACAATATACAATAATAAACCTTCACTATCATTAACAGCTAAAAATGTGAAGGATGCTTTAATATTTTTACTTTTATATCCTGAATATAGCCAATTTTGGCTAAACTTCTTATGGATGATTGCCACTTCAGCTAAATCAAAAAAATGAAAAAACACGAAAAAATGCTGGAACTTAATAGAGAAAGCCAAATTAGTTATTATGTAGCATATACACTGACTTCATTTCTTATAACAGTATTTTTATATTTCCTTGCTAAGAATTTCATTGAGTACCAGGTTGTTTATTTCTATTTTTTCAATTTTGGGATGTAGCCAAAGTGGTGATCATCCATAAGAAGACTCATCATTTGAACTGAAAATCAGCCATGAGAAGACTTAGCCAAATTTGGCTATAAAGGAGATATGAAAGAAATAGAAGGATCCTTCTATGCAGTTGGGTATGTATTGGAATCTAATATGAAAATCTGCTGATTTTGCCTTCTTTTATGCTGGAAAACGTTGCCATTAGATATCCAAAAATAACATTTTTTTTCACGTTTTCTCTTTCCAAATTCCTCTTTGCTGAAAATTCACCCTAGAAAAAGGCTGCTGAGTTCTTGGATGGTTCCATATGCCTTAGGAAAAAACCTTGTTTGTTTTGTGCAAGAATAAGGTCAATAATAAGACCTTCACAATATTTAGCAAAATTATAATGGATCCAATACAATTGTAGCCTATTGATGTAATCTGTGATGGAATCCCTAAATTGTTTATCGATATAAGAGATGACTTTTAGATGGATTTCGTGTGTAAGGGGAGAAGCTGGTTAGTCAACTCATTTGAAGTCCAAAACATCAATTTGCTACTAAGAGCCACAAGTCTCCAATGAGTCACCATGGCACACATTGTTGGAGTACTAGAGCCCTCAAACTATCACGTATTAGTAGGGAGGTAATACTAGGTGCAGACTTTAAACAACTCTGTGATGACCTTAAACCCAGTAACACTACTAGATCAAGAGATTACCTCTCATGGGTTGCCAGTGTATAGGATCAGATCACTCTTTCATAGAATCATAAAATGTGGCAAACCTGCAAAGAGCTGGTCATGAGAGTGGTCGAAGGAAAGAACGAGAACCCAAGTTGTCCCATGGGGTCCACCTTGAAGGAAGGGGAGAGAGGGAGTTAGGCAGGCAGGAGAATAGCCCCACGTATGAGTGAAGAGCCAGCAACAGCTGGCACCATGCCTTGGGTGAATGATCACCCACCATGGCAAAAACGTAAAAACCCCAAATTTTCTTGACTTGCTTCGAAACACAATAAACTTTCCACCTTTGAATTAAATCAGGGTCTCTGAAACCAAATTTAACATTACTGGGTTAAATATAGGCTCTAATAAGAGGTAAGGTGAAGGTACCAAGTGTAGGTGCTTTTTCACCCTGGCCTTTGACCTTAGCATCTATAGTAACCTATTTTTACCCTCATGGAGGAAGCCGATTCTACACTAGCAAAAATTCTGCCAGAGAAAAAATTTAAATCAAAAACTCAAAAGTGAATTTTATTCTTGAAATTTTCAATGGCTAGAAAATGTTTTTTTTCTTTTTTTCCCTCAAAGTTTTTATGTAGCTCCATTGGAAATCAATCACATTGTTATTTAGCCAAATTTGGCTACAGAAAGAATATGAAAACAGAAAAAAAAAAAGAATCCTCCCATATTTTGGCTACCTTCTGGACCCAAATGTAGAAATCTGATGATTTCATATATATTTATAAACCTGGCGTATTTGGGCCATTAAAAAAAGAAAGAAACTTTGTAAGGGTTGAAATTAAATTTTTTGGGTCACTAAGTGATGAAAATTCCCCACAAATAGAAACACTGGGCCAGAAGTGGGAAAAAAGGTTAGTTCAAATAGCCAGAGTTCTATATTTGGTTTTCAGTATGTAGGCAAAAATATAAAAGGATAAGTAAAACATTTGTACTTCTTAATTTATGGTTTATAGCCAGATTTTGGCTAAATCTTCTAGGGGATATGGCCACTTCTTCTACATCTTCCAATGGATGATCGCCACTTTGATGCATATAAATTCTAATACGAAGCGCTGCAGGCTACAGGGGACTTGCTTCAAGATCTGACGTAGGTGGCGAGCTATGATATGATTTGAAATTGGTCGCTGCACATTAATATAAAGAGGGGGAGGCATAATGTAATGAAGTGGGGTTTTCAATTTGATCAGGCAAAGTGTAAAAAAGTAAGTAATGAGTATAGAGCGACGAGGAGGGGGAGAGACTCGGGAGACGAACGAATCTAAGGACGTGCGGCAAGGCCCACAAAGAGGCTTAATAATACAAAACACCGCGATTAGCTCCCCAGCCGCGTTTTCAAGGTCAACTGTGTGTGCCCTCTTTGTTGTGTCCTGGAGCGCCCCCCGCCCCACATCCATAGTCAACTCGCCACCCCTTCCCCCTGTGTCCGCCTCTTTTCTTTTTTCCTTCTTTTTGTGGCTTGGTTCCGTGCCCCGCTAGGTAACCCTTGCGTCCTCCTCGCGTCCTTTCTACCATCCATCGCCGCTCTAGGTTCATCATCCCTGGCAGTGCTTCCTCATTTTGCAAACTCTTGTTTACCAAAATTGCTTCTCATCCCATCCCTCTCTCTCCGATTGACTGTTTTTTTAAAAATTGGATCACCTAACTTTGTGCAGCTTTGCAAGCTCTGTGGTCGTCGATATCCGGTTTGAGGTTTTCGAGTTTCTAGGGTCCGTGTTTTCAGTCCCCCTTCGTTGTTTGCGCCGGAATTACGTTACGACTAGCGAGACATCACGTGTCGAGTTCCCCCTCTAGATACTAGCTGCTTCTGGTTTACTGCTTCTTAACTCCGGTTTGAGAGAGTTCAATAGCCCTCCTCGATGCGGTAATATTGACACAAGGTGGACCTCGCCGGATCTGTTATTCAACACTCTGGTTTCTGTTAGGTTCTGTTATAAGTTTCTCCGTAGCACTTTATAACTGTAGCAGCTAGTACTCTTTTTGCGTGCCGCTGCTTTGATCTTCGAGAACAGTTTCAGGCTGCTGTACGTGACATCAGAACGGATCATTCCTAAATCGTTGCTTCTGTCGTTGTTCAGGCTGTTTACCCTAGTCGTACAAGGAAGTTTTCACGCCTCGAAGGCTTTAAAGGGAGGAACTTGGCGTTTGCTGGCACGATGCCTTCAGTGGTTTGATGGTCGAGAACTGGTGACTGGTGTCTGTTTGATATTTGAGGTGAAGTTCGAATTTGAAGTTGATGAATATGCAAGTATAACTTATTTCAGTTTCTGTCGTTAAACATGAGACTGGTCCGCTAGCAAGCAAGCTCCTGCTGTCGCTTTTGGTTTCATGATTACTGTATGTTTCTAGAGTCTAGACATGAGCTGATCAAACGGTGCACAGCTTTTGGTTTTATCTCGCTTTCAATGTCTTTCGCAAGCACTGTAATTCAAGGAAGCTTTCTGCTGTCGTATTAAAATAAGGTTTAGACGACTAATTCCTTGGCTCCAGGTTTCTGCAAGTAACGAGACTGCCAATAACGCTAGGTTTCTAACGATTCTGCCATACAAGTAGTGATCTCTTTTTCCGAGGCCCAGGTTGCTGAACTCGGTAAGTTGTTGATCTGGTTGCACATGAGCCTAGCTTGACCTCCCTCTGGGACCATTTGTGGTGTTTTGATTGATAGTTTCAAGCTGGAAACTTGTATCCTCGAAGCTTTTGTAAAAGGTTAATCCCAAGGTTTTCATCCGGAGTAGAGTTGAAGTGTCAATATTTTGGCAGCCTGGGGTTTGCTGGCGTGAGGTGTATCCCCGAGTCGGCCGAACTTCTGGTATGTACCATCGATCTCTTGCCGAGCTAATCTGTTTGATCCTCCAGAGATGTACCGAGGAATTATATCAGGTTCATATATAACTGTTACTACAAGTTTTAACAATCTTGCGCCCAATTCGAGAAGCTTGGGTGTATTATTGTGTTTTAATGACTGAATTTATAGGGGGTCTTGCCAGCATCACAGTGCCTATACGTCCGTTTACGTAACTCAGATGATTGTGTCTGACTATTTTGCATTCTGACTGCCTTGATTAGAAGTTCGTTTGCGATTTAGTTTCTCCTAAACTTCGACTATATAATCCAGTAGTGATTCTTTCGCCGGATGGAATCAGAGCTTACTTTCAAGTTTGGCAATTCCTTTTACTAACCATATGCGCAGCCTCCGCATATCGATCGTCTGGGACTGAAATTCTTCACACAAGAAATGTTTTTCTAGGCTTCCGATCAATCACAAGAGTTCGTTTCCTGTTTCTGTCTTAAACCTTGACCAGTGCCGTACTGATCTGAGCCATGTAAATTTGTTCGTTCTCCTGCATACAGTACACCATAACGCATAAGGATGAATCGGGGTTCTGGAGCCTGAGCAAGTTGAACTGGAGCGTGACAATCATGTGATACGCGCAGCTGTTTGAAAGTTGATCTGTTACTCGATTATAACGGTCTGGACATCGTCTTTGAAGCTTTCCGCGGAGACGAGTTCCAGGCTCAGCTTGATCAAAGAAGTCAGTCACGTTCTCAGTAAGAAGTTGCTCGTCTGCCGAAGGGCTAGCAGATTAGAGGCATGTCTAGCAGCCCGCTCGATCGACGAGCCATGCCGGGCAGCCAAGGGCAGGGCAATTCGTCCACCCCTTGTGCCGCTTGCAAACTCCTTCGCAGGCGATGCGCGCAGGAGTGCCCTTTCTCGCCTTATTTCTCGCCACACGAGCCCCAGAAGTTCGCTTCCGTGCACAAGATCTTCGGGGCAAGTAATGTTTCGAAGATGCTGATGGAGGTTCCTGAGAGCCAGCGCGCCGATGCCGCAAGCAGCTTGGTGTACGAGGCGAACGCTCGTATCCGTGACCCCGTATACGGATGCATGGGAGCGATATCTGCCCTCCAGCAGCAGGCACAGTCGCTTCAGGCTGAACTCAACGCCGTTAGACAGGAGATTATGCGATACAGGAGACACGACAATGCAGTCGCCGAAGCGACAGCTGCTACGGCAGCGATGATGGTCGGCGGATATCAAGGCCATAATCTACAGGATCGAGGCGTCGTCGCTAACCCTCTCTCCACGCAGACAACTGCTTCGGAGGTTTATACAGTTCCCTCCTCCAACAACGTTGCGACTCCAGATTTGAAGGAACGCAGTTACTGGTCGCCTCTTAACTAGCTTCGTGCTACTCGACATCAGTTGATGAAACCTTGAAGGTTGTGCACGCATCAGGTCAGCTCATTGCAGTTCCATGGATATTCAGTTTCTCCGGCAAAGCTAGCTAGAGAAGAAGATGAGAACTTGGATTCATCACCCATGAGCTCAGGGCTTTAATCCCTTTTTTTTTCCTGAGGGGAACTCTGGACAATCAACATTGCCCAGATTTCCCCCATACTTGAGCCGGATGCCCTGGGCTGCCATTAGATAGTTTTGACGAGGCTCATCAGTCATTAACCGGGCAGGATATTACATGCATATCACATCTGACATGACAATCAATCTCGTGGGATTTGAACTTCCAACCAATTGCAACGTGGTCATGAGTCCACACCTGTAGGTTTTGCATGCAGGATTTCATTTCTAGAGAAGGACCTGAAGATGGTTCTGGAAGGTTTTGACTTTTTCTGAGGAGTTCCGCGAGCTTCCACCTTATGTGATGAGAAGCTTGTTAACGTCTAGATTAGAACAATATACAGCTATGGCTGACGCAAACGCAGCAAGTATCCATTGCCGTTCCTTTCCCTGCATGCCTATAGCCGAATATTGAAAATCTATTGTCTGATCCGTCCTCATAGATCGTACAATAGACATGAAACCAGGATAGATTACTGGTAGAAATCGACGTAGAGTCCCTGCGATGAGTTTCCTCTCGGGTACCAAAAGATTTTCACACTTACTTTGGATCTTGTGCGTTTCTTCATCTTCAACTCGAAAAACTCTGAAATTTCTTGTTGAGCTCTAGCTTGGTTTTGTAAGATCTTCAAGTCTTTTCGTGGTTTGAAAGAACATAAAAACATGGAAACTAATCCATGGAAGATAAAAAAAGACTCTGCATTGTCTAGTGTGATTGAGGTCTAAGTTGACAATCACTTCCAAGATGGGCCTGGGTGCCAACCATCGGGGCCACTGGCTTCATGCTTAGGACCCATAATATATAGATGCTTAACACTTCTATAATTCCCTTCAGAATCGAGTCAAATACCAACTGCAGATCAAGCTTCTGAACTCTAGTATTGAGTTCGTTCTTGAAATTCAAACCTTGGTAGGATGATCGACTTTGGACTTATTGCATATACGAGTGATTCCTGTCTCTCGAGATTTGCAGGATATTGGCTCCGGTTGCAGACTTGCAGTTGCTTCTTGTCGAGTTTTATCCTCAAATTGGTTGTCGGTTTTGTCGTCGATGTGATTATCTATTGTCACCTTGGGATCCATATTTGTCATACCAAATCGGTTTCTATTGAAAAGCTGGGTCCCGAGTCTCGAGCGACCTCTTCAACGGCAACGCTTTTGATGCATCCAAGGTTTCTAGACAGATCTTTAATTGGCTTATTGCACCATTTATCCACTGAATCGCAGTCTGTAGGTCGATGGTGTAGTATACTGGCGTATTTCACTTCTCTTACACTGAAATATAAACTAGCATCTACGGATTCCTTGTACGTGTGCGGATATTTATCACGCTCGCTGACATCCCTGACGTTCACTGGATCCACTAATGGCGGCTCAGCCCCGGATCAATACGTCAAGTCAATGGTCAAGGATCGCAGAATCTGACTGTTCAATGCATATGTTCCTACTTCCTATCAAAAGCTAACCCCATATTGATGAAGCTCCATTGCAGCTTTACTGCCCTCAGTTTTAACTCAAAAGCTGATAACATGTATCAGAATTGAAGTTGAAGCCCATGATGAGATTCATACAGAAAAAGCCTTATACCGCATCTACGCGCTAGTTAATTTCAATAACTGTCGTCAGAGTCTCAGCTGTCAAAGAGAGATTTCAGTATTTTACGGGGTTCTTACGCATTCCTTAGGCACTTATTGTACCTGTTAGGGAAACCAAAGCACTTGACGAACATTGAACATTCCATCAGTCTGAGCATCAAATGTAGATGCTAATCTCCCAACTCGCAGTGTTTAGCATCTTTGTTTTACAGAAATCTGCTATCTTGATGGTTCTGCAGGATTATTTCGTAGATCACGTGATTAGGGGATACGCCCTGCAAAACCACTTCATGATATCTGCATATCATAATTTGGCATGCTGTGAGCAATTGGGTGAATGTGAACTCTAGTGACAGAGGAATTTGACCCTAGTTTCCGCGGTCATTTCAAGTTTTACCTTCTTCATCTATCTATTCTACAGGAATAATCTTTCCACAACCGGAATGGAGTAAATCGTTAGTGGTGGACCCGTTCGCCGTTTTCTCGGAGCGACGACTTCTCCAGGGAGACATATTCTACCCGGCATTTCCGATCTATGCAAATATATAATAGTAGCATATAAGGGATACAAGGAACTTCTGAGGACGCGTGATGTCCGCACGGGACCCCCCCACGCGGGGCTGTGAGCATGTGGATCACATATATCTCATTTTAGACATCGTACTGCTGGACGTCAAACAATTATTGGTCACCTTTTCCCTTGATCACGCAAAAAAAGTGAGAAATTGGTGGTCATGTCAACCCAAATCCCTTGGCGAGATATGTGTAGGGGTCGAAGAAGGATGGACTTCTTCATCGTTCAGCTGGACGGGAAGTTACTTCCGAAACAAGAAGAAGCAAAGTGGTGACAGCTAGAGATCGCTCCTGTGGGAATTGATGCCAGCCGTCCCATGATCACTAGCCAGGGTCCATCCAGACTCTCCTCAAACTATGGAAATTATATTCGCGGCAGTAACCTCGTGCTCACAGCAAAACCGACAACCTTAGGTTGCATATAACATTAATGTGTGGGGTGGCAGATTCTGTCATTTTCTTGACCACACTACATGGTATAATCTTCCGGTGATGATCATATGGTCATTTGGCGACGGTTTCTTTAAGGTGGGAAAAAAAAAATCCTATTTCATATTCAGTGGAACATATGTCTTCTGGGATGACCATGTTTCAAAATCGAGATTACAATTGGGAAACACGTAGCCCTAGTGGGTCCTCAGAACTTCTATTCTATATAATCATCAATTTGGGGATTTACATCTGTAATTCAAAACAAAGTTAAGCATGTGGTGCCTCTTATTAACTTTAATAGCTATTCCACAATATTCACTAAAGAATAAGGCAAATATCATGTGCATAAAAATCAACAAATTGAGCAATAGGTCACTTGTTCATGTTAAAGTTTTCACTTGAAAACATTATAGGTCATTAGTATAAATTATTATGAACAAATAAAGAAATGTGTCATAGACCAGGTTTAGTACTTAACGTTGGTACCCCCATGGATGCAATATTCATGAGAAGATGTTAATCATGCAGGAATAGACAACCAGTAGGGTAAACAACCAGAGGGAGGTGACTGAACACTTACTGTCTCAGTCACCTCCCTCTCACTCAAAACGCCTCCTTTCCACATAGGGTTTGAAGATAAAATCTTCATGAGTAGAAAGTGCACCCATGCCCCTTTGAATCACTCAAAATGAGTGATAGATGAGTAAAATACACTCTTTCAAAGTTTTGGGGTAAAAAATGTTTAAAAAAAGTGGGTCATACAAATGGCAGCCCATGACAATTTGTTTACTCACTTAAAACCAATCAGTCACTACCCCACTACTAAACATTACCTTCTCCAATAATCAAACTAGATCAAGATCATCAACATCCTCAAAATAAATGTTCACTCCAACCTAGGGCTCAAATCCCAGGAAATCTATGGTTAACAAATCAAGAGTAATAGGGTTTTAGTATCTTGTTCACCAAAATTATCATGCCTATTCCGAATATTTGTGGGCGTGGTTTTTCATCACCCTCACAAGCATTTGATAGCTGGTCCATCCTCCCCATGCGACATCCAGTCACACTTTTTGAGCTCTTGAACCTTTGGTGGTTTTTTTGAAGAGCAAGCACCTACTCCCATGTTGTGAGCTCTTCTCTCTTTGCACCTTCTCCTCTCTCTTTCAAAGCCTAATCCATCTCCTCTCATTAACTCCAAGTCTTCCATCTCCTTTCACTCATGCCTGGTCTTCTCAATCATCTCATTGCCTTGTGCTCTTGATCTTTTTTGTGCATTTTCTATGCATGCTATGTGTTTTCAATCCTCATTGCACACACTCTATGCAAACTTTTATGCATGTTAAATGTTCGCAATCCTCATTGCACATGCTCTATGTGCATTTTTATGCATGTTAGGTGCTCTCAGTCCTCATTGCACACTCTCTATACACGTTAAATGTTGTTGATCCTTGCTACACACGCTCTATGTGTGCTAGGTGTTGTCAATCCTTGTTGTGCATTCTTTGCGTGTGCCTAGTGCTTTCAATCTTCATTGTGTGTGCTCTATGTGCGCTAGGTGTTATTGATCCTTGCTATGCACTCTTTGCATGCGCCTTGTGCGTTCAATCCTCTTTGCACACCTTCCATGCACGCCTAATGTTTTCAATCCTCTTCACATGTGCCTAATGCTCTTATTCCTCTTTGCATGTTCTCTATGCATGCTTAGTGTTTTCGATTCTTTCTACAAACGTTTGGTCTTCTTTCTCCTATGCATGTGTAGTCTTCTATCTCCTATCTCAACATTTGTACTTTCAATCCTCTCTGCACATGCTTGGTCCTCTATTTTGTCTTTTGGCATTCAATCCTCTTTCTCATCTCTATGCACCTAATCATGAGTTTTTTCTCTCTAAACATTTGGTCTTCTTTTTCTTTCAATCCTTTCATGTCTAGTCTTCCTCAAGTCCTAATCATTTGAACCTAGTCCTCTCCATTCAATCCTCTCTTTGCCGAGTCCTCCCTCTCCTCTCCCAATGCTTAGTCTTCTTTCCTTGATTAACCTTTGGTCATGTTTTTCTTTAATCAGCTTCGGGTTGTTTTTCTTCTTCTTTAATCTTAACCAACTATTATAATTTTTGTCTTTCTTGATCCTCTCTAATGTTACAACTAGTCTTCTCTAGTTGATCAATCCTCCTTGCTGTTGTTATTGGTCTTTTTTTTTTTTGATTAATCTTCTTAGCTATTATAGTTTATCTTTTTGAAGTTGTTTTACTTTCTTTTGGTATTAGTCATCTATATGGGTGCAAATGAATTCAAATGAACCAAAATTGATGTCAAAACATCAATTTTTTTATAATTCTTGCTACATTTGTCTATGTGGTGCCACTTTAATGGCATGTGAATCATGGAAAATTGTGCTTATTGAATAATGTGAATATTGAAAAATCTAAAATGAATCAAACAAAATTCCAATACCAAAGTTTGGTTTGAATAAAAGGTGAATTTTTTTTAAGGTGTACCAAAATCTTGTCACAATGTCACTTTTTTTTGTCTTTTATACTTAGTCCTTTTTTACCATGTAAAAACACATTTACGGATGATTATGAAGGAATCTAAAATTGTAATAGTTTAGAATATAGTCCTTCTGAAATTTTTGACAACTTTTGATTCATTATTTTTTATGGGGATCAAAATATAGGGTAAAAAAGGATTGTAATAAAAATTAGGCCCTTTTTTCTTGTGTGGTACACCTTAATGGATTTTCTTGTTTAACAGCTTCATTCAATAACATTACTTTCATAAAAGGCCCCTTAATTTTCATGATACAATTTATTTCACCCTTATTTTTTTAATAGGGTATTATTAGACACATCTAAAAAGCACTCAAATTTTCATATTTTTTTAATTTTTTGTTTATCAAAAATTAAGGTTTTTAAAAAGTTCATGAGTCATTTTCAACATGTAAATGTGATGCAATGTATATGTTGTTTGAAAAAAACTTGTAGCTTATAACATAAAAAATCAATCTTGAAAGTGTTAACATGTTTTGGTATGATTTGAAATTATGGAAAAAAGTTAGGATGAAACACAAAATCTGGCAAAATCTGTGCATTTTCAAATATGCATAGTTCTCCAAATTTGATTGTAAAAAAATATATGACATATAAATACAATATATAAAAAGTTTCAAAACACTTCATTTGAAAAAAATTCTCTAGGAAAACATGGTTTTTGGGAAAAAAGAGCCTAAAAAAGACAATAGTCTTAAATGCAAAGTAAACACATTGGCTCATTATAGGTTGTTTGCACACATATGATTGTACCCTTATGTTGGTCTTGGTGTTAACCAATTCCTTGCTTTTGCCTTAGTCATTAGAAGGATGTAGCCTTGCTCCAAAACACCTTGCTCCAAAACACCTTTTTGCTTATTACCTAATTCGTGCCTATAACCTTACATATTGTTGAATCCTTATTGTGTAACCTAGATTTATGCCCCATACTTCTATGGATCTACATGTAAACTTGCCTAAAACTTTTGCTAAAAATTGTCACCCACCTCAATTACAACTATTGGAATTTAAATTATAATGAATTATGCTTTAACACACTTTTCTACACATTTCCAAACTACTCAATCTACTACAAAAACCCAATTTTGTTGCTCAATTGGCTCACTTTTCTTCCTTCTCCTTTCATTTGCCTTCCCTGATTTCCTTTGCAATTACCTTTTCCATTGATTTTCTCCTTAGGATATCCAAATATTCAGAACTAGTCATAACATGTGACTATGAATAATTAATTAAAGGTTCTTTTCCTTTTGTGCATCTTGCAAGTAAATGAAGTAGCAACAAGAGGTTATGCATCCCCATGGATTCTTGAGTCAAATTTGGAGATTGTTAGGTTTCCTCAAGACTACTTTCAAGGCTTCCCTCATTTAGGTTTACAATAATATTCTTTTCTAGTGATATTCTCTCATTACAAGGCTATGGGGCATGTGGGTGAAATCACATTAAACCCCCCCAAAATTGTAATCACATGTATAATCTTTTTGCAATTAAATTTTTTGGTAATGTATGGACATCACATCTTGGATTATTTTTGTTTGTTTTAAGTTTATTTGATTAACTTTAAACTTCATCTAATCAATTATTTTGAAAAATTCAATAAACATTGAAGAATTTGAACGTATGGAGTATATTCATGACAAAATAATACCCATCATAGAGTTTGAAAATTTTAATATATTTTAAAACTAGGGTTATGTATGGAATTCTTGGGTGAATTTTTTTTAATGGTGTATGATATTGATATACATCAATTAAATCTAAAACAATTTAGAAATTTAAAGTTTTTGGATAAAATTCCATTCAAAAAATGTTTATTTTTGCATTTTTTTAATAATGAATCCATAATAACATCATTTTTTTTCTTAAACCACTACCATATCAAAGAGGAGGAGATTTTATAAATGGGCATTGCATTATTTTTTCAATTTTCTTTTGTTTGGTAATGTTTCATGAATCATAAACATGAGGCCCTATGGTCGCTAAAAGACTATAAATTATATACTATGTGTACATTGATTTTATCCAATTCTCTTTTTCTAACCGTTGGATCAAAATTAATTTTGACTCAAAATGAACTATGAGTTTAAAAATGTTGTTTTATAAAATTCTAAAAACTTTCACTCATGTGTAGATAACCAAAAGATGCCATCAAGATTTTAGCTTATTGCATACTATAATACTTGTTATACATCACCTTTTTTTAACAAAAATGGCCTACCCTTAATGTGCTTTCACCCATATCAACATAGTAACATTGGTCATTTTCTAGCTTGTAAGTAGGTAGATCTTCAAATTTTGGATGTTGAACTATTTCAATTATGTGGAAAAACTTTGTGGCATAAAATCCTCCCCCCCATTATTATTTTCAATTTATTCTTTTGTTGTATAATCTTCTTCACTTATTGCATTATTGATGTTTGTTGCTACAATGTAAACTTTTGATGGTCTAGTCTTGCTATCCATTGCCTTTGGGTTAATCAGCCATATACTTGTAGTTTTAAACCTAGACATAATGTTTTTTCTGGTCAATGATTACTCTAAAACTTGATGCACCCAGCCAATTAAAATTATCTTGTTTAGTTCCTAATGATTGTTTTTAAACATGGTAACATCTTTAACCTTTTTAAATGTTGTTTTAAAAGGCTTGAAACAAAAAACATATAATGGTTATAATGCATGTGATGTGTGAAATGATAGTGTGATCATATCTAACCCAATATCTTTGGCATGTTTTATTGCTTCTAGGGTGACATGGCTGTCATGCCCATCTAAAATTAACAAATGTCTATTGGTGAATGAAACCCCACCTAGAATTGACCTCTTAAAAATAGATAGAAATTCCTTAAATAGGAAGGTAGTCATCCAAGTTCTTTTTTGCATGGCCATACATGCACCTAGTTTGTAGAGCTTAATGTAATCATCCTGTAGTCTTTCACCTCTAAAGATGTAGAAACTAGGCATAACAATTTTTACAACATTGATTGCACAATTTATAGTTAACCTTTCCCAAGACTTGGATCCTCTCCTAGCCAAAACTCTAGTTCCAGACTGTTTACTAGCTTCAATTCTTGTTTCATCATAATTCCATATTTGATCTGGACTGTAGTTGTGTTAGTTGTGCAGTGTTTGTAAATTGTTGTAGAAAAAGTTATAGGAGTTAGGTGTTAGCCCTTGTGCTCTACAAACCTCCAATCCTTTTGCTTGTCTAATACTAATTTTTGGGTGTTTACATTTGAACTAATACCACCAACTATTGCTAGGTATTCCATTCCAGAATGTTGTAGCCCTTTTCTATGTTAACTCTGTAATTTTCATCTTTAGTTGTTGTAAGCTTATGGAGAATCCACATTCACCCATAATTAATGTTTATGTAATCACTACTACATTCTCTTCTTCAATAAGGATGTACTTCCTAGCTTCCTAACTTCATCTTCCTTGATTTGGTTTTTCCATTCAAGTGGTCAAAATGGAACTTATTGGAAATGTTCCATGCCTTATTGGTCCTTCATAAAAAATATGTCCCATTCTCAACAACATCCATTGCTTATTCCAAGGTTTCATTTGTCCACATGCCTCTTCTGTTGTTGAAGGCATTTGATTTAATTATGTTGATGTCTTATTTTGTGGCTTGGGAACAAGTGAAATTTTTTCTTTGTTTACTATAGGGGGCAGATTATCCTTGTTCACTATTTACAAATCCAACATGCTGCTTTGTTGCCTATTCAAAGGATTGTCAAGTTCATGATTATTTTGAACTTCTTAATCCTAGCCTCCAATAACTTGGTGGAATGTGTTCTGGCCCAACCAAAGGTATCCCTTTCTTTTTCCTATAAACAACCCAAGAATCTAGAAAGTGTAATAAATCTAGGAATCTTGCTATGGCATGTTTTAGGAATGCTACACTAAAATAAATCAAATTCTAAAACTCTGAAAAGCCATCCCATATTAAATCAATGTCTTGTAAGAGTGATTGATATGACTTAATTGATATCTATTTCTCTTGAAGGTCCTTGATGCAACATTTCAAACTGTGGATTTTTGGATCCAGTAGTAATCCAATACTTCTTGAACTTCTGATTGTAAATCTGATCTACAATTTCTATCTATAATTATAATGTTGATGTTTCTTTTATAAGCTCTAATTTGACATTGAAATCTATTGTTTGCAAATCTATTTTTGAACCTTGGTTTTGTTCATCTACTTGGCACTTTACTTTCATTTGCAAATTTGTCTCTTTCAAATCTACTTTTGAAATTAATTCTTGCTCTTCTTTTTCTTTCAAACCTGACTTTTGCAAGTAAACCTTCAAACTTAAACTCTCATTCTTAAGTTTCAATGGTAGATTTGCATTTCCTAAAACTTTAGCACTAGGACCTAGGAATTCAACACGAAGTTGGTATTGCTTTTCTACTTGGGCTCATAAAGAAAACATACTTAAAAGGAGATTGTTTGGTAGAAAATGATGTAAGCCTTGGTTAAGTTCATATTTTGATTTGTGCTAAGTTGTTTTTGGAGGGAATGGAAACTCCTTTTGCATAGTAGGAATCTTCAGGAACTCTGCTTTAGGGGACTAATAAATGTGCCTCTTTAAAGGCTTCAAAAATCTTATGTCCTTTGTTAATCCTTATGCATTGTATCTTTGCTGAGGTTTAGGGTTGATTTATGGGCAGTTTGTTACTCTTCAATGTGAAGATAAACCCCCCATATCCAAGCATTAAGTTTTATTGCTTTTTGATTTCCTTTGTTTTGTGAAACTTCTGGATCCCACCCGAAAACCGAACATTATACCTTAGTATTGTTTTATTTTGTACATGAGAAAGTGTTGGTCCCACCCCTTAACAAAGCCATCTTTTTCCTTCTTTGAATTTGGTTTTGTGAAAATGAGGTGAACCACCCCTAAAAGCAACATTATCAACACATTCCAATGTGTTGGTCCTCTCCTATCACCACACACTATTTTTTTTTTAAATGTATTTACCCACACCCAAAACTGCACACAATTGTTTTTGAAGTGTACTTTCCCACCCCCAAATTTGAGCACTAAAATCAAGTGTTCAAGCGTACAATGTAAAAAGGCTGAACACATTTTTTCAGGACTGGCTGTCTGGTCATAAGGTCATTTTAAAACACTTTTGAAAATGAGTGCGTTCATTCATCAGCGTTGATCTGCACAAGAGGGATGCTCGGTCACCAGGTGTTGTTCGGTGAGAGGCATGTTTACCCTACTCTAGGGGATTATGACCACACTTTTGTTTTTAATTTTGTGAGGTAGGTGGACTGGCAATCATCTGCAAGAGGCATTAACCAAATTTGGGTAGAGGCCAAACAGGAAAGTAGAATTCTATTTTAGAATTCTACTTTGTTTTGATGACATCCAGGAACCTATTGTGTATTTAGGGAGGCATCAGAATTGTTTCCCTGAAAATGTGGTGACTTTGACGCTTTTTTCATCAAAAACTCCTTTGTACTCTTCGCACTCGATTCTTTTGGTTGCTGTGCTATAAACTTGTGCCAAAAAAAGAAACACTGATTATGACTGCACTACAGTAGGAAAATCTAACTCCACACAGCATTTTTTTAATCTCAATTTTGTGATGTAGCTGAAGTGGCCATCATTAATTAGAAGATAGCCAGATTTTGGCTATAACTAGATATGAGTGTCAAAAAAACCCTTATATATTTTGGGTTTGCTACTGGAATCTATATATTGCAATTTATATCTTTCAATTTCTTTTTTTAAAACAAAATCTGCCAAATTTGGGCGTTTTTTCAAAACCTTCATATCGGTCAAAATCAGATTTTTCAGGCCAGATAGCTGCAAAAATCACCAGAAAAGGGATCGATGACATCTTGAACCACCATTTTTTTCTTTTGGTGGTTGACATCTTTGATCAGTTCACCACCCAAAACAAAAACTCGGATTTGTAAAATGGAAACTGCACACATGGTCTAATGATGTAAGTGAAAAGAAAATATGCATGCGAACTCATGCAAATGACAATTTTAATTCACATAATTAAACCTTTACACATGATATAGGGATCTAAGTGAAAACTTAAAACTTTATACAAATTTCATGCATCTTTATGCAAAAGAAAAGTTTTATTTATACTATCTAACACAGATTATGCAATTCAAGAAGCATGATTCAAACAAACTTTTTTAAAAATGTGAATAGGGATGAAAATGGGTTCTTTTGAAAATAAATCACATATGCTAACTAGATGATTGTTGCTAATCAGACTGTGAAAATGATGGCATCCTTTCCTCAATTCTTCCATAGTCAAGCAAGTTGTTCTCTTCTTATTTTTTTCAACCTAAAACCAAGGTTTATGTGTTCATAAAAATTTCTTGTAACACCATTTAATTCCATAGCTCAAGGCATCATCATGCATTTTTATGGGCATCATGCATCATCATGCAGTTTTTTCCATGAAGTTGTGTCAAACAAACTTTGATTTTGCAAAAGCAAGCTTCATATTTGACATATTCATCAACTACCTCTTGCATTTCTTGAGAATTAACATTCATATGACAAAATTCAAAATTTTTTGTCATTGATTTTTCAAACAATACCCAATCATGTTAGTTTATGTGTTCATTCCAACTCCCTTCAACAATTTCCAATGCACACATTAATGTCTTGACGGAGCATTATTCATATCATCCTAGCCCAAACATTTTGTGATTAGTTTGTTCAAAACTACAAGCTTGTTAGAAATGTAAATCCTACATACCATATAGAGGTGAAGTCTCGAAATAGTCCTTCCTCTCTCTAAAGCACATAGTCTAAACACATCTCTCTTTTATGAAATTCATCAAGCCTAACATCTCTCCTTGAATGTCAAAAAACTCAACAATAATTCTGATGCTAACCTTCAAAATTTTGTCATCATGTCTTAGTTTCCTCTTGCCTTTCTCTTTTGTGACAACATTAATAGAAGACCTGACAAAACGCCAAAAGCAAACCCCCCTCCACCAACCCCCAATGCCCCTTGATGTTTATATAAAATTGGCCAAAAGTTTTGCCCCTAACATTAGTCTAGGCTAAAAGGAATGTTGAAAATAATTAGGAAAGTATTTTTTGGGCATCCAATGAAGTGTGTTAATGGCATGAATAAAATATACTCATTTTTTTCTTTTAGGGTTGAAGGTGGGGGGCAAAGGGTGAATCTGAATCCTCCACAATGTGTTCCCCTATGATGTTCTTTTAGGACACATCATAACATTTGTCTGTAACATGTCATATGACATTTCAAAACCCACACCATATTTAAAGTTATGCATCATACAAAGCATTCCACACTTGACACATTATAACCATGTCTGCATTTTGTGAAACTTGCACAAGCATGTTTATCTATTTGTCAAATTGTATGCTTGGTTAAACAACAAGCTCCATACCAAAATAATCTAAACATGATTATGCCTTCTCATTAAAAATATTAATCCATGTTGCACATGCTTTCACATAGCAAATTCCCCCAACATAATCATTCAAGCTTCTCACTCTTTACTCATAAGGTCTCACCAAGCACCTTCTCCATGTGTATTGCAGCAGCAAGCATCCTACATCTTAGCAAATCTGTCACCACACATAATTTTCAGATTACAGAACTTACCAAGAATCTATGTTTTTATTCGACATCCAAATTTTCACATTACAAATGAGATAGCAAATGGTAAAAATGCACTTGAATCCTCTGTCTACTCTTGTTTCACCACATCCATCTTCTTCATCAGTTCCGCCAGACTTGTTCGCCACCTGAGCCATCTATTTGTTAGAGCTGGTTTCATCTTCTTAAATGAGTTTGTTGTCTTGCTACTTAGATTGAGCTTGGCCATCTTCAAGAACGCTAAAGATCACTAATACTTGGAAATCCATGTCTTCACGTGGACTGTTCACAGTGTTATACCTACATACACTACAACAACTGCTTTTTGGTCTTCAACTGTTTATGGCTATAATGACTATCTGAACTCCACTATTGATTGCTTTGGACACGAACTCTCATACATCAAATTCCCACATTGACTTTTTAGCGTGGGACAAATCTGTTATGACATTCCCATGCACTAATTCTACTAAATTCAGCATTGATTCTTCACCCTTCCCTTGTCTTGATGCCATTTTGAAGAGATATTTTCTTCTTTCCCCCTTGTAACCATGAACTAGTCAAGTTATTGATTTGAATCACTGTTGGAGCAGCATTGGGAATCTCATTCTTCCATGACCACGTTAAGGCAGCTTATTCTACATCACACAGTTCCCTATGTGTCAAATGTGACAAGACCACAGAATAGTTATTGTTGAATACTCTCTATGCCCTATACAATTCTGCCAAACAATATGAAATGGCTATTCCACTCTTTCATCAGTGAATTCCAATGATTTTGTATTCCAATTATTCCAGATCCAAATTGACCACTGTCTTTGCCATTTCAAGTACAGAAATCCTAAAACATGGCATAGCTTCTTCTCCCTCCTACCGATTGCACAAAGAAACCAACAATAGACTGAACTTGATTGTGATGGAGAATCAGACAAGCTAGGCTACTCCTTGCTCCTGCAGGTCGTACTAAGCAATTAATGCTGGTCTTGAAAACATCTGATTCCAAGATCAGACAGAAATCAGTTCAAAAACTACAGTTGCAAGCTCTGAATAACTAGGAAGTTTTGAAGGGTGGATGGTTAAAATCTAGATGATGGTGTAGAATGCCTTCACCATCAAAACACAAGATTGTTGCGTTCAATCAAAGCACTCCAACAGAATAGTGCTTACAAGAGTACACAGATAAGCGAAACAAACTATAGTACCATTTGAATGATGAGACAGTTCACCTTGTAAAAGGCAATTTCAACAACATGGGGTGGTGCTTAGTCCCTTCTGATAATAGATATCTGCATTTCACAGCATGCAACTGAGATCGATGGCCTCTAAATGGCTGAGGTTAGCAAATCAACTTAGCCAGGCTCTTCGTGCCTGACTTGCAGGAACTGTGACAGTGTCTTCCTTCTAGAGGGGCATCGTCATTTAGAACAAACGGATGATTGAGAAGAAGAAAGCTAATCAGTCATCTGGGCAGTGTAAGTTTGTGAATAAAGAAAAGCCATTAACTATCTCAATTGCAGTGTTCTGGGACAATTTGGATGAAACATATGTCCCTAGTGGAGCGCCCCTAGTGGAGCGCCAGAACTAGGTTTCTCCATTTGCAATCTGCATGTAGTCCTTCCAACCAGTATCTCTTAGATTGACTCAAACCAATGCGACCAATGGCAGACTTGCTGTCCCCATAATACCCTCTGTCATGAAATCCTCGAGAACGAGCGGAAACGTTTTGAAAGTTTGATAGGATGAAACAAATTCAGTGGGTAATATGACCTACCGTACCGCAGGCAGCTGCCGAATACTTGGCGGAAATGGGCCCTTTCCAGCTAGAGAATTTTGCATCGAAGTAGTTACTGCAAAACAAACCAAGAGACACATAATACGAGAAAAAGTTGAAGATGAAGGAGGAAGAAGGCTCGCATTCGTTGCAATGACCGCAACAATAGGGAAACAAAATCCCAACACTAAAGCTTTACGAAACGATCAGCTCCAAAACACACCAAAATAATCGGAAAAAAAGGATGAACCTAGGAGGAAAAAGATTGTTGCTTGAGCTGAGAAACAGAGTCTGCCTTTGTACGCTTCCTTGTTTCCTACCTCCTTCCACTCTGTCCACTCTCCACTCCACAGTTCCCACCAACAGCAACACATCGCCGATGCACCTTGCGGATTTTCCTCCGAACATGGTAGCCTACACTAAAAGCAGTACTAAGATATATGTTGTGACAGTCATAAACAAGATCTGCTCGTCATGGAAGAACGGCTCTGCAGTCCTGCCAAATTCTTTTGTGCGGAATATCGTATTCAACGCCAATTTGTTTTTCGAAAATGCTACAAATGAGTGCTTTTCTAGGTTTCTGATCGTCAAATTTGGACCCTTGGGGGGGCGGGGGCAACAATTGGCCAGATTCTACATCAAGGTTTCAGTAGCTAGCCAATAAATAGAAGGATGACCACATCTTGTGCTACCAAGACAATTTTGGGGGGAAAAATAACCTTTTTGTTCTGTAATTGATGGCAAGAACAAACTTCAAACCACCAGCAGTTAAAATGGGAAACGTAGCATGAAGTTCTTAAATGAAGTCACGGTTCAAACTAACACCTGGTTACATGCGTTAAAATGCGGCACCAAATGAAAACTAAATCGTTCTCGATCGGATCTCCTTTCCGGGAACTTGGAAGAGCCAAAGAAAAAGAATGGGAAACAATTTGCCTCCCCGGGTCAAGAAAGGTCAATGACTGCTTCTTCCCAAAGTTGGCTCGAATTTCTTGCCATAGTTGGAGCTTCAACTGCAAATAGAATGTTAGTGGGCAAACTCATTTAGGAACCGCAAGCTAGAGTAAAAAGCCTTTTCGAATTGGCCCTTCGACTGAGCTGCTGCACAACTCATCCCACAAATTCTGATCGCTTGCAAAAGCCAAGCCGCCCGCAGGATGTTATTGTGAGTCTGTGTTATTGTAGCACTAGTTTAGCTTTGTGAGGAATGTGGTCTTGATCCGCGTTGATCCGGGTGTCCACGGGATCTTGGTTGCCCTAGCAGGTTCTGACCTAGTTTGTCCGCATTGAACCGGTTTTGGTGGCTATTCAACGAATAGCAGCCTCCAACACATTTAGGAAACGGAAGTCTTGTGTATGTAGATGAAGACAGTTCCCTTTTGTTGCGGCACACAGAAATGCCTTGCAAAGGTGATGGAAATTACTCAAGAACTGGCACGTGCACTGCCATAACAAATACAGTTGTGGGCCATGGCTGCTGCGATGCAGGACCTGGAACTGATGTAGACCTAGCCCAGAGCTCCTTTCCATCAAGACGGCACCCGCGTGGTTTTGAGACTCACGGATTATGTTCGTCACAAGGCCGATGGACATTCCTCCAAAAGACTGGATCTCTGGGAACCTAGCTGCTTAGGTGTCGCAGAGGGCTAGAGTCGATGCAGATGGTGGCAGTGCTGGGAACCAGGAATCGAGCACCTTGGATAGACTTGAAGAGAGCGAGGAAAACTCTGAGACCAGTGCTGAGCGTTGTGACAATGTAGAAAATCCTGGGACTGTACATCAGCGTTACCGGGTTTCACAAGCTGCAAGAGTCGCATAAATGATTGGTATCTCCCTTGACGATCCGTCGCATAAGCAGATGGAGCCGCTATCCTTTTGGATCCCGACATCGAGATGGGTGATTTAACAACCGTGCGCGGAAAGGTCCATGGACTACTGGGTGCGGATGCAGGCGATGGCGATAAGATATGTCGTATCTGCCACAGAGGTCTGAATGCCGTAGGCGCCGGAAAGCCAATGGAGCTTGCATGTGCGTGCAAGCAGACTCGTCATTGTCAGTGCGTGGAGAACTGGTTCAAGTTTCGAGGAACCGCATATGCGAGATCTGTGGCGACACGGTACAGAATGTGGGCAAAGGGCTGGAGACTGGCTGACATGCCCGCTTAAATGAGTGTCTTAAGCAGATGCGAACCTCATATCCGGACCACCTTAGGGGCATCCGCTTCATATCCGGACCCCCTTAGTGGAGCACTAAGGCGATATGAGAGTTAGGCCAGAAATGGTTCTGCAAAGTTCCGACTCTTCTAGGAGTCAGGATGTGTTCAGACCTCGAGGTTCGGATGGGTTAAGATGAGAGTTCGAGCTTTCCCTGGCCAAAGAAGACGACTAGGGTTTTTTTGGGACTATAGTGCAAGGCACTTTCCCCTTTTAAAATCTTCAACAGATGAATTAAGTGTTATATTGAGTTGTTCAAGAGGGTGAGCTCGCTAAAGTGTTTCTGATGATTAGGAATTGTCCCTTTAAAGTTTCGAGGCCACTAAAAAAGGGTTGACCCTAGGACAACTCGAGTTGTCTCGATTTAAGTTTTTTAGACCAAGTCAAGTCAGCCTGGGGCTGATTTGGCTTACGACCATGTGGATCAACTCTGGGAATCAGGCCCCAGCCGGCTCCAAGTTAGACTAAGACTTAGCCTTGACAACAGTGTCAGTGAGTCTAAGCAGTGAATCTAAGTCTGTTCTAAGCAGTGGAGACTTTGGGACTAACCAAGTGTGCCGTGGGATGAGCAGGTAGTTAGGAGCTAAAGGAATCGACGTGAGAGGAGCTTGGTGAGGTGTGAGAAGCTTAAGGCGACAAGCGAGAAAAGATGTGTCACTAACGCTCCGTCGTGGGCATAAGTAGTGGATGGGGTCACGGTTGAAACTGTACCGGGACCGAGAACTGGCAGGCCTGTGTCCAAGTCATGACAAATATTGTGGCAGTGCAAGGCGGTGCACAACTCCTTGTTTGCAACTCTTGTTGCGATCTTCACAATACCTTGGTTCGTCCGCATGGCTTCTGACATAGCATGAATCGTGGAACCGTACAAAGGAACTTGGAAAGGAGTCGTCATTAGTCTTTTGTAGCTGGTGTTGTCATTAGCCTTGCTAACCACACAAAGGAACTTGTGCACAAACAACACAAGCTCCAAAGGTTCCTTGCATCAAATTTGCTGGTATATACATTTGATTTCAGCCGTGAGACATGGTTAGCTGGCTGCACACATAAATACTACCATACTTGGCATCCATAATGTCAAGCCTGGGTTAGTGAAGGATTCCTGAACTTGGAACCAGCACTATCATTGGCCCTACTGAAAAGAAATTTTCCTAATGATTGGGATGGAGCTTACGGCTACAGAAGATTTCTCCCAAGTTGCAAGGAAATGTCGCCATGTCTTCATCTGGCAAGCATCAGTTGGTGTCTTTTCACCTGAAGGCCGGCTAGTTACGACAGGAGACAGATAGTCTAGTGGCCTGTCACCCAATGAGTTTTCTTTTGAGTATTAGCCATCATCCCAAAAGAGTTTAAGCATTATCTGTTGATAAGTTTTTAAATACTATGAAACGTTTAGAAAATTGATGAAAAACTGCCCTAAAATCTAAATCTGTTTCAAGTGTAGCAAAATTTTCAGAAAACAATTTTCTCTCCAAAACTTGACGATTTTCTTAAAACATCAAATTCATACATAATTGAGTTATCCATAAAGTGGTGGCCCTCTTGGGGCCCACTTTGACTATCGCTTTTTGTTCCTATGTATTGTTCATTGTTATCCATAAAGCCATGGAAACAAGGCACCCTCTTCCCAAACTCAGCATGAACTCCCCCCAAGGCGTATCAAAACAATTTGGGCATCAAAACAAGAGTGGACACATCTTGAACATGAACACCTTTTGGGCATACCATGGTGTACTCTGTTACATGTACCACTAGAATTAGAACATGAGAACACACATGCACAAGCTAAATTAGATAAAATAAATTGTGACTTTTTAAATATCCTTATCATAAATTAAACCTAAGTCCAATTTTTATGTCATAGTTCAATACTTAATATGTGGGTATATATGAACATGGTAATACCAATGATGTAAGTCTATTTGCTTCGAATGCAAATTATCAAACTCCTTGACAATATTTACGTTTTATAACCTTAGAAAATGTGCACTCTCTACATTAATGTTAGGTACACACAATTTTACATGTGAGTAATGAGATTTAACATATGGAAGTTACACATATGTTTAAACGAAACAACATATATGTTTAATCACAAATTCCAAACAATAAGTACATAACACTATATATATATATATATATATATGAAGACATGTAAATTAAATGTATAAGGACATGGAATACCAATGATGGAACTTCCAAACAATAACAATACATGTGGTTGTGTTTCATACGTGAATTGCAAACCCTAAAATATCATTAATATAATTATTATAGACTTTTGCACATTATTAAACCTATGCAAACTTATGTTTTATTCCATAACTAGGTTAAATACAAACATTATATATATTCATTACAATACCTATGATCTCATTGTGATAAACACTACACATTATTGAAATTTTATCATGGGTATGCAATATCATTCATTGTAGTATACCCTACATCAATATTTATGTTAATATATTTAGTAATAGTGTGAATACTTGAGATAACACAATGTACAATGAAACTTTTTTTTTTTTTTAATCTATTTTTCATTAAAAAACAAAACAACAACCAAGAATGTAATGATAAAGGGTTTAGTGATACTTCGAAATGTCAAGTCTAAAAATGCCCTACTTTAAGATTGCATTCCATCTGTTATATGCTCTCTTAACCCTAAACCCTAGTCACCTCTTTGATAATAAATTCTAAACCTGAAAACAATTTCCAACCTCATCTTCCATAATAATTTTAAACTCTAAACCAAATGGTAACTATATGTTCGGTATATTGAATTGATAAAAAAAGAGCTCATGTGACATTTTTATTTAGTTCGCCATTCTTGAATTTGGGGAAGAAAGGTTCAACTAATGTTTTCAAAATAATTAAAAATAAAAGGAATTCCTAAAAGTGACAGGAAAGAGGGACCCACATCCCCTATATTTAAATTAGTGAAAAAAATAGTAATGGTGTTGGTGGCCAATCTGAACCCACAATCCAATGTATATTAATGGACCCATACATTTAATAAAATACTAAATAGTGAACCGACATACTCCAACAATGTTCTTATGGGATTGAAATTGACATTCAAGAGTTTCATTGTGCTGAATTGGGGGAACTTCCCAATGTGTGTGGGTCAATTTTCTCTGGCCCAAAGTACACACTCTCGTTGTCAAAATGATGCAACCCTGTAAAACTTTATTGATAGACACACCATAGAGTAGGAAAATGTACAAATGGATAAGAAAAAAGAAAAAAGAAAATCATTTACTACTTCTGCTACATAGTGGTGATTGTTGCAGGTACACTTTAGGGAGCTGTTTATGCAAGTTGCCTGGATACTCATGTGGGACCTTCATACCCAGGAAAGTATATATGCTGATAATGTTACTTTATCCCATGATCACTTCAACAATCTTCGCACCATGTGTCCAAGAAACATCCGTTTGTACTTCAATTATCCCCACTAAAACCATTGTGATATCAATCAAGTCATCCAGAAATCAGGGTGCTACAAAGCTTTATTTTGAAAGGCCATAGTATTGTTGGTGCCATGACATAGGCACACGCAGCTCAGGCCATATATAATGGTCACAGTGAACCAGCGCCCACCAGTGCAACATGAAGGATGGATGGTAAGTGGTCAGGAAACAGATTTCTGTTGGGTGCCAGTTCCCTAGCTAACCATGGTGGTTAGCTTAGTTGCTTTGTTTTATTACATGCCTACTAACAACCACAAAGCAGGTCGTTAGTAAGTAGGTAGTAAAAACAGCACTTAAATATGTATAAACTAAAAACCAATTACTTACCTAGTAGTTACCTCTTTTCTACCTATCTACATATATATGAGACCTATTCCTACAGAATTTGTTACCAAGTTGAAACCAAATATTAACCCAGTTGAGGTTCATCCACAACTCAGTAATAACAACCATATTTTGCATGGTCCACTGATGGGTGCTGGTTCACTACGGCCATATACAATGGCTTGGTACTCTAATTCCCATTGCTCTTAAGTCTATCGCTGTCCTAGCCCCAGTTGTGTTGTCCTTGGTTCACACCTAGGACTAGTGCAACATTTATGGTTTTGCTGGTTCGTTGGTTGGGTTGTCATGTGTAAGGTAAGGCACCGCCCTTTGGGGCTTCAAAGGTTTTGACCTTTGTGAACAAGAGCTGCCCTGAAGGTCAGTGCCTTACCCAGCGTAACAATTTTGAAAAATGTTCTCACCGTGTGCCAGAGTGAAGAGGTTGATGAGCACGGAAGCCCCTCTGCCAGGTTCTGCAGTGGGTTACACATATGTGAACGTTCCCCCACCTGGTTCACAAGTATAAACACATTAAAATAACAAATGATTTTTTTTCAAAACTGTTTAGTGTACAGCCCTCGAGTTGGGGCACTTCCAAAAATTCAGCCCCGCTATTGACTTAAAGAACGAAAGGCGAAACAGCAACAGGTTTTAGTTTAGGGCTTGGAAAAAGACACAGGCGTTGTGGATAATATAGGATATGTTCAGGTTCCAGGAAGGCCCAACTACTACCTAGGGCTCTCTACGCCTTAGGCTTAAAGCGCTGTGAGGTCTGGAATCAATTGGTTTAAGGTACAGATTAGTTTGGAGCAAGGGCAGATTTGGCTAACGAGCTGGTGCGCAAAGGAGACAGCGCATAAGAGAACTTGACGTTTGTAACTAAGGGGACGCAATTCAGACGAGACTTCAGCTTGCAAGATGAGATTCAGTAAAGAAAGCGAATAACACTAGATACTGAGCAATCCCACTGAAAAATAGAAGGGAGGTGACTGGAGTTGGTACCTGCTCTTTGCGTGACCCAAACTAAATCTCTGTTTTCACACCAACTATCTAGGAGAAAACTTGGCCATTCTCAAGTTGGTGTGAAATCAAGCATGGAGTAAGTGCTGATCTTCTAACCACAAGTTTGTTTCAGTAGTCTTGTGCAAGAGGTCTGTGCTTAAGTATAGGAGAAGGGTCTGAAAACAGACCCTTCTGGATTTGAGATCCCGGCTGGATCCCCCATGTGCTGGGCCTTCCACATTTCTGGAGGTACAATTTTCAAACTCACTATTCTATCTTTTGCATATTTGCATTGTTTTTCCCATTTTATCACTTTTTGTGTTAGCCAAAAAAAAAAATCATGCTGGTCTTTATGTAGGGGAAGGGTTTGAAGATAGGAACACAGTCATCAAAGATCATAAGTGTGGAATATGGTTAAGTAATTGAGTGCAAAATGAATCTGATATGTAAAATACACATATCATGTGGGTACCAGGGTTTGAACCCAGGATCGACCTGTAAAATACACATAGAGAGTACAATTAGGGCTCCAAGTTGTCACTCATATAGGTGAAATCTGTTCCCTCAGGGTAGATCCAAGAAACCTGTGACCATGAGTTTGAAAAAAAATTCTAACCAATTACTGCAAAAAACTGGAGGTATCCCAATGATAAGGTAACGAATTTTGGTGTGGGATTCAGTTACTTCTTAAGGTTTTTGCCTAGGTGGGAACCTCGAGGTAATCTGCTGGTTCCAGTTTTCAGTTTGCCAGTTCCACTTCCAGGCCAGAGTGAATTAGCACCCACCAATGCACCAGTTGGCCGTTCTGTCCACTGGATGGGTTGCGTTTTTTCATTGGGCGCCGGATGGGGTTCATGACAGTCCATTTCTTTTTGCTGCTGACC